>JGI24146J20443_1000382_pt1 | contig 36011 bp, 36 predicted proteins | sample BarGraIncub1131A_FD_20443 | JGI IMG/M metagenome (IMG submission 20443) | reverse complement strand
AAATTAGGGATAAAAGTTGCAACTGTTATACCCTGTATTTTATCAGTAGGTGCTCTTTTTTTCAAAGCTCATTTTAATTCATAACAGGAATGCTCCTTAGTTAAAATAATAACTAATTAAATTTAAGAGCTCCTAAAACTAATAGTATATGCATTGAGTTCATTAAAGTAAAATTTTTTACGGATAAAACAAAGGTCTGACTTTTTATAGGTTTTTGACAAAATAATTTTATGTTTTTATTCACTGGGATTAAAGTTAAAATTATAAGCAAAGAAGAAACTGGTGAAATTTTTAAAATTACTAAAACAATAATATCAAAATAAGCTATGTAATATAGAATTTTAAATAGGTTAAATGCATTTTTTCTTCCTAGAAAGTAAGGCAGTGTGAATCTATTATTAATTACATCCTCTTCAAGATCACAAATATTGTTAGCGAGCATTATATTAGCGATGCCTGAAATTGTGGGGATGGATATTAAGAAAATATAAAATACCTCCACAATATTTATGTTGATTTTCAACATATTATTATCATACAATATAGAAATTATATTTTTATCAAATATATTAATGTAACAAGATAAAAATAAAATTACAAACCCCATGAATACACCAGAAAATACTTCTCCTAAGGGCATAGTCGATATTGGAATAGGGCCATATGTATAAAGTATACCTGTTAAGAATGAAACAACTCCGATTAAGAGTACAACTATATTAGTATTTAAAGTTAATAAGACTCCAAAAAAGATTGCGATTGAAAGTAAAATGAAAATTATAGCTAGGGATGTAGACTCTTTTATGTCATATTTGACAATTTCATTTTCGCGCTTAGACTCATTATTCTTAGAGGCTTTTTTATAATCTATATAATTGTTAATTGCAGTAGTTGCCATGTCAAAAGCTAATAATGATATACCCATAAAAATAAAATTCTTTAAAATAAAGCGTTTATAGCGATATAAAGAATAGAGCGTTCCCACTATAAAAGGTATCATACTGGCCAATTTGGTCTGAATTTCAATAAATTGAAAGAAACTAGTTAAAGACATTTATACCCTCCTAGGGACTAGGCTATCCAAATATTCATATTAGAAGTAAAAAGCAACCATTCGTGTAATATCTGATGATTTAACAATAGGTTATCTTCTTTTTGCTATTCCCAGGTTGTCCATATATCTGGTACATATCCGACAGTTGCCTGTTTTCCATTGCGTACTATTGGTGTAATAATAATTTGTTGATTTTTCAATAGAATATCAACCTTAGTCTCCTCTCCTCTGATTTGATCTAAATTTAATTTTTTATAATCCTTTGCTTTTGAGTTAATTAAATTATTTAATCCAACAGCATTCTTTACGCTTTGCAATTCGCCATTACTTAGTCCTTTAATACTTAAATCTATGAACTGATATTTTATATTTCTTTCTTTAAAATAACGTTCAGCTTTTTTAGTATCGAAACATTTTTTGGTTCCAAAAAGTTGAATATTCATATACACTAGATCTCCTTAAAATGTATTTGTATATCTTCCATGCTACCATTAATTAGAGCATTGGTCACTATATATTATAATACTATAACATTATTAAGGCTATTATTACTGTAGCAATAATGCCACAAGTGACAGGAATAATATTTTTTCTTGCTACGGTAAAAGGTTCAACATTACAAATTCCTGCTGCTGCAACCACACTCCAGGGAATTATAGTTCCCCCACCTATCCATATAGTGATGATTTGACCAAACGCTGCAATCTTCTCTTTGTCTATACTAATAACGCTTGAAAATGTGTTCGCCAAAGTTCCAACTAACGGAAGCCCTGCGAAGCCTGAACCGCTAAGTCCAAGAAGAGTGCTTACTGCTGTTTGTATACCTACAACCGAGTATTTATTTAATGGTACATGGTTAGATGCGTACAATCCTATGTCACTTAAAATGCCCCGAGCTCCTTTACCCAATATATCAGCTACTGTGCCATCGCTCCCTAAGAAAAAGAAAGCACCTATAATTATAATTGGTGCAAATATGTTTATACCAAATGTAAAACCATTTTTAATATATTTAGTAACATCCCCTAATGATGTTTTGATGCCAGTGTGAATTATAGATGAAATTATCATTATTATTGTTGCTGTTCCACCTATTAAAGCCGTAGATTCTGGGCCTATGAATCTTAATTTCTTAATAAACATTATGTCTATTATAAATACTAAAGGAGTAGCTATTGCCATTATTTTTGTCCCTAGCAATTGCGTCTGTGTTGATTTTTGTGCTCCATCTATGTCTGCATCAACTTTTATTTCTATTTCTTTATCTCTTCTCATAAGTATAAATGCTATAGTTATAGTAACAATGCTCATTACACCCCAAAATGGTAGACAAGCTTTAATAATTCCTAATGCATTAGGTAAGTTCGCAGTCTTTGCAGTTATTGATGGTGCTGCTTGAAGAACAAAATCGCTTGATAAGGCAACACCATTGCCAAATAAACATAACACCACTGCAGCCCAAACAGGTGGTAATCCAGATTCAATGGCTGCTGGCACCATTAAAGCACCTATAAAAACCACGGCTGGTGTTGGCCATACAAACCACGAAGTCAAAGTTACTGTAATACCTAGAACAAAAAAAGATATAGTTTTATTTATCATTAGCTTTTTTATAGGTTTTATAATTAGTTTATCTGCACCAATGTCATTTAATGCACTAGACATTGCATTAACTAATGCAATAACTACAACTATTTCAATAAATTCTTTGCCTGATACCACTATTGCTTTGTATATAATTTGAACAGCCTTTAGAATATCGCCTGTAAAAATATAACCTATTATTCCAATACCCAAAATACATGGAAGTATCACATCCTTTTTAAGTGCAATTGCCATAGTAATTATTAGAATGATAACGATATATGCATAATGAATTACACCTAAATTTGCCATGTATTTTTACTCCTCCTCTGTACTATACTTAATATATATAATTGTTTGTTATATTTAACAAATTGGCTACTATAATAACTATTGCATTCTAAATAGTTATCTTTTAAGATATATTGAATTGACCATATAAAAATTATTGTTTGTAAAAAATCAAAAAATATGCATATATAATTAAGGCACATAATAAAAAACAGATTGTTATAAGTGCTCGATATTTATTTTTATGTGCATAATATATTGCATGACTTTAACTATTATTTATGATAAACTTATGACTAATAAAAAACATTGATTATAAGTATTATAATCAATAATTTTACTAAAACATAACGATAACAATTAATAGCAGTTATCTACTTTCAAAGATAAGTGAGGAGGTAAGTATGTTAAAAATTTGGGGTACTTTAATTAAAGATAATAGAATTATTAAGGATGAGGTTTCAATGTCTGAAACAGAAGAGAGTTATCAAGAAAATTTAAAGACCTGTATAACGGAGTTATGTTACAAATTTGATGTAGCAACACCTTATTGGCTGAAATCAAACATTAATGAATATAATAGAAGACATAAAACTAGCTTTGATGAAAATAATTTTATAGAAGAGATTTACTTCGATAAATTTGTTATAGAAGAATTGAAACCAAATGAAAAATAGTGCTATCAGGCGCTATTTTAAGATTTATTGATTTTAAACAAAAAAACTAGCAGCAGAATTTAACAATCATTCTACCGCTACCTACTAATCCTCATTTTCATCATAAAAGTCTAGATATGAATAATTTTCACTCTTCTTTTGCCAACCCAAAATAGAATCCATATTTACATTTTGCGCTGCTCTAAAAATAGATTTATCAATACCACTAAAGTTTTTCTTTAACTCTTTAACTAAGTCCTTAATTTCACCGCGTTTGTTCCCTATCTTTTTTGCTGCAACCATGCATGCACAATTAAGTGGCCAAATTCCACTGTTTTGAGTAAAAATTTCAATATTTTCTTCCTCAATATAATAAAGAGGACGAATTAATTCCATTCTCTTAAAATTCTTTGCTTTTAATTTCGGGAGCATAGTTTTAAAATTTCCTGAATAAAACAAATTTAACATAGTCGTTTCAATTACATCATTAAAATGATGTCCAAGAGCAAGTTTATTACACCCTAACTCTTGTGCCTTTGAATATAATGCCCCTCTTCGCATTTTCGCACACATATAACAAGGGTAATCTCGAGCAATTCTATCTATTATATCAAATACTCTTGATTCAAAAATTTTTACGGGAATATTTAAATATTTACAGTTATCAATTAGTAGTTCTTTTATATTTTGATGATAACCAGGATCCATAGCAATAAACTCTAATTCAAAGTTAACATTACCGTGATGTTGTAACTCCTGAAGTAATTTAGCCATTATTAAGCTATCTTTACCTCCTGAAATGGCTACAGCAATCTTATCACCAGCTTTAATTAGATTATAATCTTTTATAGCTTTAACAAATTTTGACCATATAGGTTTTCTAAAATTTTTAATAAGACTACGTTCTATTTCTTCTAGTGGTTTTCTTTCATTAAAAGGAACTAAAATTTCACAACCTTCACCTGCAACACTACTCATAAAATCACCCCCTCTTTTATCATAGAATATTATAACATAAAACTCTCCTATTTTGCATATAGCATTTTATTGTTAATATTTTCAAAATAACCACAAAAAAAATAAGCCTCAAAATAGGAGCTCATTTATTTCAATCATTATATTATGAATACTTTATGGACTAAAGTTTTCTGTTCGCAAATATGTTTATTTATCAAATAAACCACCAGTTTTTTTAGTGCTTCTTGCTGCTTTTTTTTGTTTGCCAATTACTTTATCAGGTCTTGAAAGCCCACTTTGCTCAGAACTTTTCTTTTTCTTTTCCTCAATAATTTTTTTCATCATTTCAATATTATTACTAGACATGAATTTTTCCTCCTTTGTAGGGAATTAAGAATGTTATATATTATAGAATTTATGTTTTAGTTTATAATTTCTAATTTTATTGCCTACACTCAAACTCAACTTGATGTTTCCTCTACTAATCAGTTTAGCTCAATTCGTATAGAATTTCAATCTAATATTAAAAGATAGTAATACTTTTTTATTAAAAAGAAAATTTAACTTATTATATATTCTTTTGTTCTTGGCTATATGGCCATTATTATGTAACACTGTCTAACTTCATTAGAACATTTTTATACCCTAATTTTATAATTTCGTTATTATATAAATTTTCATATGTTACTATATCAATATCAAACTCTAATGCTTTTTTGAAATTAGCTCCATAAAGTTTTTTAATAAACATCTCGTAATCTTCTTTTATTAAATTATAATGCTTTTCATCATAATGATATCCCTTTGTATCATTATTTAACTTTTCTATAATTCCATATAGTTGGTAAATATAACTCATTTCCTTTAAACTGAAGTTTTTTGATAAAGCTACAATGGCTTCAGCATAATGAATATTCATAGGTATAGGATAAATACCTATATTACTCTTATAATTAAATTCTTTTAACATTCTTAAACTTTGAAATAAGGTGGTGCATATATCTAATCTGATAATAGTAGCATAACCACTGAGCCTCAGTGCCTTGGCTTGTTCCTTATACTCCCTATTATCTTTTTGAATCTTACTTTGCGTCTCAATGGACATGACAGTTGAATTTTTATTTATAAACCAACTGAAGATGCCACCTAAAATAGCACCGATTATAATAGAGGTAGAGGATATAATTGGATTTATAAGATTAGCTGGTATAAACGATAATGAATTCATCATCCAATTTCTCCTTTCTGAAAAAGTATTTTCTACTATATAGTTTCCATATAATATAGTTTCCATACAGGTTTTTCATTCCTATATGTAACATAACATTCTAAAATATATTTTGACAAAACAATGGTAATTAGTGTACAGTTTATATATATAATTTATTAAAATAGAATCTTAATAAGCATCTATGAAAGTTTTAAAGTAATTTAATTGAAGGAGACTACAATCTTATGAATACACAGAATGACAACAGAGGTCAAATAAGAAGTAATATACCTATAGGCACTACTGTAGACGTTGTATTAAAAAAAGACCAAAGAACAACTATACTAACCAGAGGTGTAGTAAAAAGGTTGTTGACCAACTCTGCAGTACACCCAAGGGGAATAAAAGTTATGTTAGAAGATGGTCAGGTAGGTAGAGTTCAAGTCATTATATCAAAATAAACCAACAAATTATGATTTAAACCAATTTATCATTTTAATATACAATTAATGATAAATTGATTTTTATTCTACAATTTAAAATCTTTCTTGCATTTGTTCTTAAAATGGTATATACTAATAAAGTTACCTAGTAAAAATTGAACATTTGCAAAACTATAAAATATTTGCTAATCATCGCAAAAATCGGATCATTAATTCACTAAACAAAAGAAAAGACACGAATTTAAAAACACCAACTCTTTAATTCTTACCCTTTTCAATCTAAAATTTCTTAATGAACCCATATTAAAATTTTGTTAAATAACGTACTGATAGCGGTTATAACATTTCTTAAATTGTTATAGCATGATTTATTATTAACTTAATGGAGCATAACAATTAACGTTTGTATTGTGCCCCCCGTAAACTCACAAGGAGGTGTTTAAATGAGAAAAGACGAACTATTTGAAATTACAGAAGATGTAATTAATGAATGTTTAGAATGTTTAGACTAATAAAAAAAAAGCAAATCTATCACTGATAAGTTCTAGTGAAGGTTTCTTTTTTTTATATACAAATAAGCCTTAGTTTTTTTGTATTACAATAAAACTAAGGCTATATGTAAAACTGAAAGATAAAATAATGTTTCCATTAATAAGACGACCTTTAGATAGTTTTATTAATCAATTTTTTACATAGTATGTATGTAGAAATTGGTGGCATATTTACCTCGTTAATACAAATTCTAGTGCCTTTATTTACACCAACTTTATTGACCTCATATTCATTTGCTAATATATTCCATTCGTCATTATCTGGTAACCTTACTTTAATTTCTTTATTATTAGAATTATGAATTACGATTAATTTACTATAATCCTCAATGAATGTCGATGTTAATTCGTAGGCTACGCAGTTACATGGCGCTTCAAGGAATAATAAGGATCTCCGTACATCATTTGCATTGTCTAAAGTCATAACCTTTTGACTTTTTCTTAAAGCTATTAAACCTTTAATATATTCATAAGTTTCTGAAACCTCAGCTTTTCTACTCCAACATATTTCATTCACGATGTCACCAGAATTGTAGCTATTATGATTTCCTTGTTTGGTCCTTAGTATTTCAGTTCCACCTTGAATAAATGGAACTCCTTGTGATGTCAGTATGATTGATAAAGCTAATCTATTCATTTTTTCTCTTTCAAAAGGAGTATTATTAGGATTGCTTTTTTCAAACTTATCATATAAGCATAAATTATCATGTGAACTTACATAGTTTATTGTTTCTCCAGGTTCTTGTGTGAAATTACATATGTCACTATAGAAGTCTATACTACCAACAAGGCCCTTCTTAATTTCTAACTCCAGACCTTCTCCACCATTTACAAACCCAGTTTCGGTTCCATCATTATCTCCCTTTATTGCATTTCTTAGATCGTCATTAAATACGGATAACTGCAAGCCCTTTTGACTTCCTTTTCTTAGTTGCATAGAATATGGTAGTGATGATGGTCCACCTGTCCATGGCTCACCATAAATAATAATATTTGGATTAATAATTTTCGCTTGCATTGTTATTTCTTTCATTGTATCAATATCATGAAGTGCCATTAAATCGAATCTAAAACCATCAATCTTGTATTCTTTAGCCCAAAATCTTATACTATCTACTATAAATTTTCTCATCATTGGTTTCTCAGATGCTGTTTCATTTTTACAACCAGAACCATCAGTATAGTTACACTCATTATCTTTTCTATAGTAATATCCCGGTACTAAAATATCCATTGGAGAAGTACCTATAGTAAATGTGTGATTGTAGACAACATCCATAATTACACAAATACCATTTTCATGTAAGGTTTGGACCATTGTCTTAAACTCTTTAATTCGCACAACACCATCTTGGGAATTAGTAGCATAAGACCCCTCTAAAACATTATATAAATAAGGATCATATCCCCAATTGTAACCACCCTTAGTTTCGTCTATGCTTGCAAAATCAAAAACAGGTAATAAGTGAACGTGAGTTACTCCTAAATCCTTAAGGTGATCTAATCCTGTAATAACACCATCAGGGGTTTTTGTATTTTTTTCTGTGAAAGCTAAATATTTTCCTTTGTTTTTAATTCCTGAATCTTCTGATGCTGAAAAATCTCTAACATGAATTTCATATATGACTGCCTGTGTTCTATTAATTGGTGTAGGTTTTTTATGATTTTCCCAATTTATCGGATTTATAGAACTAAAATCAACAATCATACCTTTTTTCCCATTAGCACTTGCACTTTTAGCATATATATCGGGTGTTTCTTTTTCTTCTCCACCATTTAATACTAAATAATTATAATATTTATTTTTAAAATCACCTTGTAGTTTAAGCTCCCAAACCCCGTTTTCTAACTTTTTCATTTCATGTTTTTGTCCTAAGTCATCATTGAAGTCTTCATAAACTAGAACTGTAACTTTGTCAACTGTAGGTGCCCAAACTTTAAATGTTGTATACAGTTTATTATAAACCGCGCCTAAATCATCCCCATCATATATCAATTCTTGGTCATCTAATACATTTACCATTTTCAAATCTCTCTCCTTAAAAACCACCAAGGTGGCTTAGTTAAAAACATCAAAAATAAGTTCATACTTCTACTTATTTTTTTGCAGAACATCAAATACCCTTTTATTAAAATGATTGATTTTTTTAAAAATTTAGATTTATTTAGTTATTCCCTTGAAGTAATTTTGTGCAGGTAATACAACTGTATATATATTCCTTATCATTATATTATTAAACATAATATTAAGCAACACTAGCTTGTGTAAGTATTGGCACCATATAAGATTATTAATCAGAATCCTAACATATTTTTATCGTATTAACGTTTTCATTCTCTGGAAAATGCAAAAAAACATTTATTAGATGCATTCACAAATACATAATTTAATATTATTATATTATAATAGGATTTATCAGAAGCACAAAGAATGGATTCAATAAATCAATCTTGTTTTACATATAGAATAACTAGGGGGATTTTAATGGACGTATATTATAAATTAGATGAATGGAGTATTATCGAAGTAGGTCTTAATAATGACACTAATAAAGTATCTGAGAGTATCTTTAGCTTAGGCAACGGATATATGGGTCAACGAGCAAATTTTGAGGAAGATTACAGTGGCGAATCTCTTCAGGGGAACTATATAGCCGGAGTTTACTATCCTGATAAAACAAAGTTTGGTTGGTGGAAAAATGGATATCCCGAATATTTTGCTAAAGTTTTAAACTCAACAAATTGGATTGGTATAAATATTAAAATTAATGATATTTGTTTAGATCTTTCTAAATGCAGGGTTAAAAAGTTTGAAAGAATTTTGAATATGAAAGAAGGTTACTTGCAAAGAAGTTTTAACGCAATACTTATAAATGGTGATGAGATTGAAGTAAAGACTAAGAGATTTATAAGTATGTCGCGTGGCGAGATAGGTGCAATAATGTATTCAATAAAACCATTAAATTTTAATGGTAAATTAGAAATTACGCCTTACCTTGATGGAGATGTTATGAATCTTGATTCCAACTATAACGAGAAGTTTTGGGTTGAAATTTTAAAAGGAGTTAATTATGATGAAGCGTATTTGTTACTTAAAACTAAAAAACTTGATTTTCATATATGTACATATATGACTTATGAAGTAACTAAAAATGGTAAAAAAATCGAATCAGTTGTGGCACTTGAGCAAAGTAAAAAATATGTTGCGTGTACCACTTTAGTTAATTGCATGGAGAATGATGAAGTTATAATTTATAAGTATGTTGCAAATACATCTTCAAGATATTATAGAATAGATGAATTAATCAAAATGACTAAAGTCATATCAAACAAAGCTAAGAAGGATGGGTTCGAACTATTATTAGAAGAGCAGGCCCATGCTTGGAGCAAAAGGTGGGAGGAAAGCGATATAACTATTGAGGGCGACATTTCAGCGCAGCAAGGTATTCGTTTTAATATATTTCAATTAAATCAGACCTATACAGGAGAAGATTATAGGCTAAATATAGGGCCCAAAGGTTTCACTGGTGAAAAATATGGTGGTGGGACCTACTGGGATACTGAGGCTTACTGCATTCCCTTTTATCTAAGCACTTCTAGTGAAAAAGTTTCTAGAAATCTTTTACTCTATAGATATAATCAGTTGAATAAAGCTATAGAAAACGCTGAAAAGCTAGGTTTTATTAAAGGTGCAGCGTTGTTTCCTATGGTAACGATGAATGGGGATGAATGTCATAATGAATGGGAAATTACCTTTGAGGAAATCCATAGAAATGGTGCCATTGCTTACGCTATATATAATTATGTGAATTATACTGGAGACAAGTCATGTTTTGGTGAATTTAGTTTTGAAGTGCTTTTAGCCATATCAAGATTTTGGTCTCAAAGGGCCTCATTTTCAAAAGATAAAGATAAATATGTTATATTAGGTGTTACCGGACCTAATGAATATGAAAACAATGTAAACAATAATTGGTATACAAATAAAATTGCTTGCTGGACATTAGCGTATACACTTAAGGTTATGAATTATTTAAACCAAAATGAACCAGAAAGATTATGCGTACTTAAGAAAAAACTTGAATTTAAAGATGATGAAATAAATACATGGGAAAATATCATTAAAAACATGTACTATCCTTGTGACCAAGAACTTGGAATTTTCCTTCAACAAGATGGTTATATGGATAAAGAACAAAAACTAGTCAAGAATCTAGATAAAAAACATCTACCGTTAAGCGAAAAGTGGTCATGGGATAGAATACTTCGTTCATGCTTTATAAAACAAGCAGATGTACTTCAGGGGCTTTATTTGTTTGAATATAAATATGATATTGATACAATTAAACGTAATTTTGATTTCTACGAACCTAGAACTGTACATGAGTCCTCTTTGTCCCCTTGCATTCATGCAATAATAGCCGCAAAAATTGGCAATCATGATAAAGCATATGAGATGTATTTAAGGACCTCTAGGCTTGATCTTGATAATTATAACAAGGACACAAAAGATGGCTGTCATATCACCAGTATGGCAGGGACTTGGCTTGCATTAGTTCATGGCTTTGGTGGGCTACGAGTTCGTGATAATAAATTAATTCTAAATCCTTTTATTCCCAAAGATTGGTGCTCATGCTCTTTTAAAATAAGGTTTAGAGGAACACTTCTAAGCATTAAATTCAGCTCATCTATTGTTCAAGTACAAAATGAAAATGACATAGCAATAAACTTATTAGTGTATGGAAAAAATTATTGTCTAAAAGGAAATGAACTATTAGAAATTAAACTACTATAATATTGAATATTAATAATAAGATACCTATTCTTATATAACGTAATATTTTTATAAATATATAGGAAATACTTACAAGGTTTCATCATATAATATAATAATATTTCTTGTAAAGAAGATGATAATATGAATGAAGACAAAAATTACTATATTCAGTTAAATAGTAGGGCTGAAAAGCTAATTAGAACATCAGAGTTTTTAGGTTCTGGTCATAATGGAATAGTTTATTTACTACCTAATAAAAGAGTAATCAAAATTTTTAAAAACAAAAAAGTTTGCGCGGGTGAATACAATATTTTGGTCAAAACTAAAAAAAGTAAATACTTTCCTAAAGTTTACGAACACGGAGCATACTATATTGTGAGAGATTACGTAGGAGGACAACGTTTAGATAAATACATCAAGAGACACGGTATCAATAAAGAAATATCAATTAACATAATTAAACTTATAGAAGAATTCAAAAAACTTAAATTTCGTAGACTTGATATTAGATGTAAAGATTTATATTTAATGGACAATTTTTCGATTAATGTAATAGACCCTAAAAATAATTATTCTAAAAGTGTAATTTATCCAAGGCATTTGATGAAAGGTTTAAACAATTTGGGTGTGATAGATCAATTTTTATCCGTAGTTTGTGATGAGTGTCATAAAACCTATGAATTGTGGAATTTTAGATTTAGTCAGTATCTAGAGAAAAATATTAAATAACTATTATAAATAGTATAAGAGGTATAAATCCTCAAAGGATGAAACCTCTTATACTTTTATTTTATAACACTTTTAAGTCATTTAACTCATCTAAAAACTCTTGAAAATTTAATATTCTTTCAGAATTTAATATGATTTTAGCACTTCGAATTAGTTTTTTGTCATCTGTTACAAGGATATAGTTTTTATTGTTTTCACAAATATTAATTAAACTATAGTCATTTATAGAAATCTTATTGCCATTTACAAAATATATATTTTTATCCTGCTCATATTTAATATAATCATTTTGCAAACTTTCTTCAGTACAATTTGGTCCAATATTTTTAATAATGTGTCCTAATAACTTCAAAAACTTAGTTGATAGTACAAAGTCTTCATTAAACTTTGCGTACTCTTTTACAGATAACTCACCAGCTATATCCTCAGAGATTTTAAAATCAATATATTCTATATTTTCAATAGTATCAAGCAAGGTAGGATATTTATTCCACACTTTTATAACTATATTAGTATCCAACAAATACTCTTTACAAATCATTGTTTTATCTCCTTTTAGAAATAAATATATTAGATTTTGGATAAAATATTTCTGAATTGTTTTAAAAATATATAATTAGTTTTATTTATATTATATTCATTAATAAGTAAATAGTTAACCATTATTAGTTACTTATGGCTTTAACTTGATAAAAGTCAATAATGCCTTTATAATTTAAATAGCATATACAATTGTTTAGCATTACTAAACAAAATTTCCATCAAAAATAGAAGGAAGGAGAGGCTGATTTTTAGCCGATAAATAAAATTATGGAAGTACATATATTTTTAAAAGGAAAAAAAGAAGCTGTTATTTACAAAGGTGACAGAATCGATGTTTTAGATTTTGAAATGAACAAAGTTAAATATAAGCAAATTAGATATTTTAGAAACGGTTTTAGCAAAAGTGAACTCGTAGAAACAGATGGAATAAAAGAAATAGTTGAAATTTAGTTATAATAAACAGCTACAGATGTAGCTGTTTATTATAACTAATTATTGTCTTTTCTTGACCTTTGATTTAGTTTTATTTGTACTTTTAATTCTACGATTTATCTTACCTTGAGTAGTTAGAGGCTTACTTTTTATACTTTCTACTCTGTCTTTGTTCTTTATATCTTTTGATTTTCTGCTTTGCTTAGTTAAATTTTCTTTGTTTTTGTTTCCCCTTGGTTTTACTAAACACTTAGGTCCGTATCCAATAAGATCCTCTCTATTTGCCTCGGTAAGTGCTGATAACACTAAATCATATTTCATAGGATCTTTATATTGAAGAAGTGCCCTTTGCATAGCTTTTTCATTTTTGGTTCTAGGAATATGAACTTCTTCAAGAGTATTTGGATCGAGCCCTGTATAAAACATAGTTGTTGATGGTGTTCCTGGGGTTGGATAAAAATCTTGAACCTGTTCTGGTTGGTAATTAATATCTCTAAGGTATTCGGCAAGTTCTATAGCTGAATCAAGTGTGCTACCTGGGTGACTAGACATTAAGTAAGGAATGATATATTGCTTTTTTCCTATTTTCGCAGTGGCTTTATAAAATTTTTCCATAAACTTATCATAAGTTTTCCCTGCAGGTTTACCCATATATTTTAATACTTTATGAGAAACGTGCTCTGGTGCGACCTTTAGTTGCCCGCTTACATGATGAGTAATAAGTTCATTAAAAAAGGTATCATTTTTATCTGCCATAATATAATCATAACGCAGTCCAGAACGCACAAAGACTTTTTTAACATTCGGCAATTCTCGAAGTGATCGTAACAAATTTAAATATTCCATATGATCAACATTTAAATTCTTGCATGGGCCAGGGTGCAAACACTGCTTATCTATGCAAGCACCTACTTTTAATTGCTTTTGGCACGCTGGTTGCCTGAAATTAGCAGTAGGTCCTCCAACATCATGGATATATCCTTTGAAACCCTTGAGTTTTGTAATTTGGATTGCTTCGTCTATTATTGAATTTTCACTTCTACTTTGCACAATTCTCCCTTGATGAAAGGTTATGGCACAGAAAGCACAGCTACCAAAACATCCTCTTGAACTAACTAAACTGAATTGAACTTCATCTATAGCGGGCACACCACCTAATTCTTCATAACTAGGGTGATAATTTTTTTGATATGGCAAATTATAAACCTTATCCAATTCCTCTCTTGTAAGTGGCATTTCTGGCTTGTTTTGTACAAGGTACTTATTGGTATGCTTTTGCACTATGCCATTTCCCCTAATAGGATCTTGTTCATCATACTGTATTTTAAAGGCTTCTGAATATTTTTTTATATCTCTACAGACTTCCTTATAAGATGCTATCTCAATGTAACTATCTATATTCTCTATATTCTCAGTAACATAACATGTGCCATGTACCTGAGTAATTAATTTTATGTCTACTCCATCCTCTAACAGTTTTGCAATTTTAACTACTTGCTTTTCACCCATCCCATATATTAACAAATCTGCCCCGCTATCAATTAACATAGATTTACGTACCTTATCGCTCCAGTAATCATAATGTGCAAAACGCCTTAAACTTGCTTCTATGCCTCCAATAATAATAGGAACGTTTTTAAATGCTTCCCTTAGTCTATTGCAATAAACTATTGTTGCTCTGTCAGGCCTTAAGCCCATCTTCGCACCTGGAGAATACATATCTTTATCTCTTATCTTTTTACTTACAGTATAATGATTAACCATAGAATCCATATTCCCAGAGTTAACTAAGAACCCAAGCCTTGGTTTTCCCAATTTTTCGAAATCTTCAATGCTCTTCCAATTAGGTTGAGCTATTATTCCCACTTTATATCCTTCATTTTCTAAAACTCTTGAAATAATTGCAGTTCCAAAACTATGATGGTCTACATATGCATCACCTGTAACTATAATAAAATCGAGTTCTCTCCAACCTCTATCTATAATGTCTTTTTTACTTATAGGTAAATATTTATTATCTTTAATTACGTCCACCTTCTTTTGATTTAATCGTAAATTTATTATATAATCATAAACTTTATTATGTAATTGAAAATATAATTATAGCATTCTTTACGATTAAATTCTTTGAAAATTATAAATTTCAACAAATTTCAAGTTTGTTACCTTCTTTTATATTATTAAAAAGACCATATTTAGATTCTATAACCATCTTAGCACCATTTACCTTAGTGACAACCTGCCCTGGTCTTAGATTTTCTATTTTTTTAATAACCTGCATCTGATTATCAATAAACAAAACATCAATATTAAACTTCATAAAAAATGTATGAATGCTATTACAAGGTGTCAATAGAATAGCATCATGATGAGGTTTTCGCCGTAACATATACCCAAAGAGCCTTTTATTAAAAGAATCAGCTATAAATACATTTATAATAGTTTCTCCATTATACTTTAAATTTTTTGTCATATCCTCACCTCTAGAGTATTTTTAGAATTTTGATAAAAGCTGGGCCTAAAATTATAATAAATATTGAAGGAAAAATAAAAAATATTAGTGGAAATAACATTTTTATAGGTGCTTTCATCGCTGCCTCTCTTGCAACTTGCGTTCTATGTTCTCGTAACCCTGCAGACTCAATTCTTAGAACATTCGCAAGCCCAACACCTAAATCATCTGCTTGAATTAAAGATGTAAGTAGCATAGACAGTTCCTTTACTTCACACCTTTGACCCATATTTTTAAGTGCTACTTTTCTTTGTATACCCATTCGTATTTCTTTGAGAGTTTTTGAAAACTCATCACATAATTCTCCGTTTATATTTACAATCACTCTAGCCATGGCACCATCAAAAGACAATCCAGCTTCAACGCTTACTGTGATTAAATCAAGTGTATAGGGTAATTCCCTCACAATCATTTTCTTCCTTTTATTAATTTTTTTTGAAAGATAGAAATTAAAAATTGTACTAATGAGTAACATCATCAGTAATGAAATGGAAAATGATTTTAAAAAATCTGCTTCAATTATGTAACTTAATAATCCAAACAAAATTGAAAAAATTAGCATTACCATAATTCTAGTATATAGCCAACTTTCGGGGGTTTTGTTCTTTAATAAGCCCGCCTTTTCTAATTTTTTCTTTAATAAATCAATTTTACGACTTGGAGTTGCTCTTATGATGAATTGACTTATTGTTTCATATAAAGGCGTTAGCGTCCTTTGTGAAAAAGAATTTTTTTCAATATCTGACATAGTATCAATATTAATGCTTTTTATTTGTTTTATTCTGTATCCAATGGATATCTTTTTATTTAACATAAATAGGGTTCCATAAAAAAACATAAATGCAACTAGAAACCATATAAACAATACAATATATAGCAATGCTATCACCTCAACTATTAGTCATATTTTTTCTACATATCAATTTTAATAATTTTTCTAATGATAATCAAACCTATAATTTGATTTATAAATGCAGTTATTATCATAACTAGCCCTATGGGTGTAGTAAACAAAAGCATCATATATTCTTTATTAGAGAAATAAATGGTAATACCTAATAAAAATGGTATAAGCATTACGATTATTCCAGATAATCTACCTTGAGCTGTCAAAGTTTTGAGTTCATTTTGAATTTTTTGTCTTTCTCTTATAGTATTAGATATGTTATTCAATATTTCTGATAAGTTTCCTCCTATGTCCTTTTGAATTAAAATAGCATTTATCATTAGTCTAAGATCTTCTGAGTTCATTCTAGTTAACATATTTTTTAAAGCAATATCTTCCGAAATACCTAAACTCATCTCCTTCAGTAGTTTTTTAAATTCTTTAGAAAAAGGATCCTTTGTTTCGTTAGATACTGTTGCGATTGTTTGTAAAAAAGAATATCCTGCTTTAAGTGAGTTCGAAATGATCATTATGCCTTCATTTAACTGTTCATTAAAGGTCTTAATTCTCTCTCTTTTTCTATTAGAAATAATGACTTTGGGTAAGTTCCAAATTAGAATAAATATGCAAAGAGCAGTAAATAAATTCTTTGAAAATTCAATTATTAAAAAAGCGAAAGCTGTCGATGTAAAAATTTTCACCGCTAATAGTTCTTTTACTGTAATTGGTATATCGCTTTTCATTAGTTCAATTTCTAAGTTCTTATTATGTTCTTCACTAAATTCAACATTTGGAATCAGATTTGATAATATTTTCAAAAAACTTATTTTACTAATTTTATTATTTTCAATTTTTTCTTTTACTGAAAAATCCTTATCATAATATTTAAGTTTATCTAGGGGGTTTTCTTTGCAGAATAGATGTAGCATCAGTGCACTTATCAGTGACCAAGCAGAAATAAAAACAAGCAAAATTATAATATATATCATTTCCATCACATCCACTTTTTATTTTTAGTGAAGAATTAAAATCCATTAGTAAAAAATTTCTGGTGGTATATTAACACCCCTTTCTTTGAATTTTTCAATGAATTTAGGCATAATACCGGCAAATACATATTCTCCTTTAATTTTTCCTTTATTATCTAATCCACTTTGTTTAAATTTGAAAATATCCTGAAGGATTATAACATCACCTTCCATGCCTTGAACTTCGGTTATATGCGTTATTCGTCTACTACCATCCATAAGTCTCGACTGTTGGATAATTAAATCAACAGCTGATGCGGTTTGATCTCTAATTGCTTTAATAGGTAGATTCATTCCGGACATAAGCACCATAGTCTCAAGCCTTGATAACATATCTCTTGGAGAGTTTGCATGACCAGTTGTTAATGAACCATCATGACCAGTATTCATAGCTTGAAGCATGTCTAAGGTTTCGCCCGAACGTACTTCGCCTATGATTATCCTGTCAGGTCTCATTCTTAAACTATTTTTAACTAAATCTCTTATACTTACTTCCCCTTTTCCTTCAATGTTAGAAGGCCTAGTTTCAAGCCTCACAACATGCATTTGAGAAAGTTGTAGCTCTGCAGCATCTTCAATAGTAACAATACGTTCTGTATCAGGAATAAATGAGGAAAGTACATTTAAAGTGGTTGTTTTTCCACTACCAGTTCCGCCTGAAACAACAATATTTAAACGGCCTTCGACGCAATATTTAAGGAGTTCTGCCATCTTTGAGCTCAAGGTTCCAAAATTTATTAAATCTTCTATTTTAAAAGGATCCTCCGCAAATTTTCTTATGGTAATTGAAGGACCATCAATAGCTAAAGGTGGGATTATTGCATTTACTCTAGAACCATTGGGTAATCTTGCATCGACCATAGGTGAACTCTCATCTATTCTTCTTCCAATAGGAGCTACAATTTTTTTAATAACATGCATAACGTGGTTATCATTTTTAAATTTAGCATCTGTAAGCACTAATTTGCCGCCTTGCTCAATATAAACATGATTCGGACCATTAACCATAATTTCAGTTACACTTTTATCAGAAAGTAATGACGTAATAGGTCCAAACCCAATAATTTCATCCAATAGTTCTTCCTTTATTTTTTTCTTTTGAATATTTGTCATATTTAGAGATTCTTGCTCAATATGTTTCATAATAATAAAATTTATTTCTTCCCTTAATTCTTCATTTTGGTCTGATATTTCATTAAAATCTATATCAAGCTCTTCTATTACTTTGTTTTGAATTTTAAACTTTAATTCAGAATAAGGGTCTACTTCTTTTTCAGTAATCTTATTACATTTTTTATCTACACTCATTTCTTCTAATCTTTTTATTAGGGACATACCATCACCTCTACATTGCTAATTCTTTACACATTATAGCAATAGCTTTTCCTATTTTAGATTTATCATATTTAGGACTATCACATAAGGGCTTCCCTTTATTGACTGAAATACTTACTGTATTTTGATCTTCTGGAATCATAGCATAAACACCATCTCTAAATGCTCCTTCTACGTCGGTCTTGCTTATTCCGTATTTAGTAGTAAAATTGTTAATAATTAATTTCACTTTTTCTTTATCATACCCAAGGGAGTGCATAACTTCCAAACCTAATTTAGTGTTTTTAAGAGCAACAATTTCCATAGTAGCAACAAATAGTACTATTTCAGATAGATCTAAAATATAAAGGGTACTATCATTAAAGTTAATGCCTGTATCAATGATAATTACATCATACTGTTTTCTTAAAATTTCCATCATTTTTTCAATGCTCTCCTTGCCAATATACTCTGCAGCTTCAGGTTTAGTAGGAGCGAAAAGGATATGAAGATTTTCATTAAATTCATATAGGTAAGGTTTTATATTTTCATACGAATCTAACTGACCATCCTCTATAATATCAAGAATTGTTTTTTGCGAATATTGGTTAACTAACATTGATATATCACCAAATTGCAAATCTAAATCTATAAGTAGAGTTTTCTTATGATACTCACGGCTTAAACTAACAGCGCTATTTAGTGCTAAAACAGATTTGCCTACTCCTCCTTTGGAACTGAAAAAGGTTATGATTTTTGCAGAACTCTGTCCTTCTTCAAAGTCACCTCCATTGACAACCTTGTCTTTATATTTTTCATAGGTAGTAATTATTGTATTAACTAAAACCTCATAGTTAAAAGGTTTAATAATGTATTCTTTTGCCCCATGAAACATAGCTTTCTTTAAATATTCATTTTCAGCTTGAACAGACATAATAATTACTGTAACAGAGGGGAAGAGATTCATTATTTTTTCTGTAGCTTCTAGCCCATTAAGCACAGGCATATTAATATCCATTAAAACAATATCTGGATTTACCTTTGGGATAAGTTCTAAAACTTCCTCTCCATTACTTGCTTCACCAACAATTTCAAAGAATTCATCCTCTAGATTCAATATTTTTTTTATTACATTTCTGGTTTCTTCAATATCATCTGCAATAATTATTTTAATTTTACTATTACGCATAATCTCACCCCTATTTATCTAGTACTGGGATTTTAATGCCTGTTCCAGGTTTAATTAAATTTTCCTCTAAAATTCCGTTAACTTGTTTTAGTAACATGTATTTTTCAGGATCTCCATAAAAAGATGTACTTATTTTCCTTAGGGTATCACCCTGTTTTATTTTATAATAAACATATTTTTCATACTTATAATCATCTGCAATGGCTTTACTTTCATCAGTTGGTTTACTCTTGTATTCTGGAAATAAATTCCTCATTTCTTTAGAATCATCCAAAATAAGTTCTTGCCAAATCGCACCTTCTGTTTTATGAATATAATCCGGTTTTAGTGGTCTTAACACAAGAATTAACTTGCCAATATCTTCTGCCAGCGCTAATTTTTCAATATCAAATATAGGAACTGATAATGTCACTAAGTAATTAGTAGGTACCTCTGTTCTTTGTTTGTCATCTCTATTAAGTGATTTATCTATTGCTAGCACTTGAATATTTTGAAGCATGATTTTTGATAAATCTGGTCTGATAATTTTTTGACCATCTTTCTTCTCGGTTAAATTCACAATTATATCAACAAAATCTCCTTGTTTAATAAGGTCTGACATGCCTGTACTTCCGTTAACATTTATGGAAATACCTCTATTATTACCTTCTATTTTTAAACTCAATTCATTATCAAGTTCATTTATCAATTTATCTTTATGGAACCCTTCATTTTTTACAATATTTTCTTTGGTATATTTACCTACAATATTAGGATAATCCTTTATATAGTCTTCGAATATTGCATTGTCTGGCACTTGAATTTCTTTAACCATTTTTTTCTCTATTACAGTTCTTGGTGCTATTGTTTCAGCTGCAACTAAAATAGTTCTCTCCTTAACAGATGCTCTTGTAGTATTTAAAGGTTTTAAATATATAAAAATAACCACGCTACTTATCACTGCAAATAAAAATGATAGTAAAATTAATCTTTTTCCTGTATTTTTCATAAAACACCACCCATACTCCTAATTCTTTAGTCCTATTTTACGAGTTTTGCACCGTAGGCTCCAGTATCACTGAGCATCATATCAATTTCACCATTTGTTACATATCTAATGAATCGTCCTTGAATTTCAATCTTTCCCTTATTTTTTATAATTGCTTCAACGAAAAATTCACCAAAACCTACTACTAGTACAGCTTTTCTTCCATTAACGTTTAAAGAATCTACTAAAGGCAATGTCCATAATCTTATAGAAGTTTTTTCAAAACTATTAAAACTGCTACATTCTGAACTAATATAATTTTTGACTTCATTAGAGGCACCTGCCATGTTACCGGGTTCTGTATCTATCATATCTCCCACTGTAATAGTTCCACTATAACCATAAAGTGCATTTGATTTAAATACATTTGCTCCGGTTCCTCCCAATGCAACTGCACCATAATTTCCATGATAGCCACATCCAGCACCTTCTTTAAGTGTTACTTCATCCCCATAAGAAAAGTCAAATGATTCAACTGCAAATGGTCTAATGCCGCCTTTTACCGATTTCACCGGTGCTATAATTGCTTTTGTACTTGCATTTATGTTACTGCTATTTATCCCAATTATAGGTGCAAAGAAGTGATTTACATTTTTTATTCCTTCAATTTCTATGCTTTTATTATCTGAACTTATGGTAATTGAAACTTTGCTTGGATCAACATTATTCTTTTGGAGATAAGCTATAGCAACATTTCTTGCTTTAATGGAATCTATAGGTAATTCTAGGATAGCCGCTAAAGCTGCTGAATCAATAGCATTAGATAATTTTACTTTCTCCACATAAACTAAACCAATATCTACAACATAAGCTGTAAACCCCAAAAGTACTGTGAAAACTAAACATAATATAATAGCAACATTTCCTTTATCATCTAATCTTCGCATTAAATCATCTCCTGGGTCGCTGCATATTAACGACTTCAGATGGAGATTTATACACCCCTTCTGAAATGTCATTAAACTCACCACTTACTCTATCCTCATGGATGTTTGTGCTTTTAATACCACCACATTACCGAGGATATTACTTATTATAGGAATAATTACCTGATAATTATATATAACTTCTACTGTAATGGTACCGCCAGATTGTCTACTTCCTTCTAATGGCGTTATGTTTACTATTAGTTTTTTGCTGTCTAGATTAGGAGAAATGTTAAGAATCAGTTCTTTAATCTCTATATTCGAACCTGCTACTATACCTAGTCTAGCACCTTCTCTTGCTGAGTTGTTAATGGTGAGATATGAATTTAACATTAAGCTAAATTCTAAAATACCCATCATCAATAACAATAATAAAGGGAGTAAAATGGCAAATTCTACGAGGGATTGTCCTTTTTCATTTCTTAAACTTTTCATACTGATCACCTCTGTTATAGTTGAGAGTTGAAAATTGAAATTCAAAAGTAAAGGTTTACATTTTAATCCAAAAATAATAATTGTGATTTTATACTATTAATTCTCAACTCTCCACTCTCCACTGAAAATATTTTTCACTACTATAGTGCTGACGTAATAGCTGTGAATTTTGCTGCAATAGCTGGTCCAAGTAATCCTAGCGCAACAATTACAACTACCGCTATAAGTCCCACTAATAAAGCATATTCAACCATGCCTTGGCCTTCTTCTTCTCTTACCTTTGCTGATACATAGTTCATAAAATTCATTAACATAATAATTCCTCCTCATAATTTGTTTTATTTTGATAAATTAAGTTAATTTAATTATATTCCTAAATAGGAGTACATATAAGGTACTAAAAGTCACATTCTATAGATATAAAAGTCAATAAAAAATAGGGACCTTTGTCCCTGTTTTTTATAGCGAAAAGTCCCTCTTGCAACGTTTAATTCGTATAACAACCACACTACAATTGCCCTTTAAACTTAGATTCATAATACTTTTCAATGTGCTCATCTAAAGCAAAAATAGTAGCGTGGACACGATCATGGGCTTTTATTTTTTTAAACAAGTTTGTTGCATAGTTCTTAACTGTTTTTTCTGATAAAAATAGACGTTCTCCGATATTTTTATTACTTAACCCTTTAGAAATATATAATAAAACCTCAATTTCCCTTTTTGTTAAGGAGTCTAAAATATAATGTTCTTTTTCATCTCTACTTTTAAACCCAGAGAACAGGACGGAAACTAAAGATTTATCAATATATTTGTCTCCTCTATAAACTGTTTTGATTGCTTTTACAATTTCTGTACCTGCAGACTCTTTAAGTACATATCCATCTGCTCCCTTATTAATGGCATCTAGGATAAGAGTCCTGTCATTTTCAACAGTAAGCATGATTATTTTTATAATCGTAGATATTTCTTTTGTCCTTTTAAGCACTTCAAGGCCGTCCATTAAAGGCATTTTCATGTCTAATAATATGACATCAGGTTTATAGCTCATTAACATGTTAAGTACTTTCTCACCATTCTCAGCCTCTCCAACGATAATTATATCTTCCTCAAAACTAATTATTCTCTTTAATCCTTGTCTAATGAGATCGTGGTCATCTGCTATTAATACTTTAATCTCCTCTTTTTTCATCTCTTATCACCTCTCGATTAACTGGAAGTAGAACATTATAAACCGTTCCTGCCCCCATTGACGATTCTATGTGAATTTCACCTTGTAATTGGTTTACTCTATCCAATATTCCAATAAGTCCATAAGAATTTCCTTTTGTTTTCACTCTTTTTAAAGTTTCTTCTACATTGAAGCCAATACCATCATCGGATATAATAAGTCTTAAATATTTTGTACCAAAATCTAATTTGACCTCCACATGTTTCGCCTTTGAATGTTTTTTTATATTATTAAAAATTTCTTGAATAATACGAAATACGGCTACTTGAATAATACATTCTACTTCTTTATCCATTGGTTTCAGTTTTAGAATAACATCTATATTAAAATTTTCTGAAATAGAGGTTACTGCTTGTTCAATAGTTTTGTTTAGCCCTAAATCATCTAGTGACATAGGTCTTAAATCAAAAATAATGCTTCTAACTTCTTTTAATGCCACTTTTACACTTTCTTTTAAATCAACTAATTCATTTAGTCCTTCATTTATATCCTTTTGAATAATTTTCTTGCAAATATCTGCTTTCATAATAATATTAGCAATATGTTGCGCTGGGCCATCATGAATATCCCTTGATATTCTTTTTCGCTCATTTTCTTGTGCTTCTAATATTTTTATGCCTATAAACATATCTGAACTTTTGTCTGCTCCTTCTAAAACTGAAAGAATATCCCCCTCTAAATATGACATAGCGATACTAATTTGGTTAATTATTTTTTCTGAATTATCTATATTTTTTATGGATTTTTTCATTAACATTTCTAGGGTATTTCTTCTTTCTCTAAGTTGCTTTTCTTCATTTTGTTTCATAATAAAATTAACTCTAATATCCGAAGCTTTTTCGTATACAGACTTAATTTCATGCTCATCAAATGAATTAAATTTTTTTGAAACCTCAACTAGTTTTTTTCGCATTTGCTTATCCTGTACCTCAAGTGCATCAACTTCATTAAGAACTTCACCTATGCTTCCTCTAATTACGAGAAACTCCGTTTTTAAATTTTCATACTCTATTCTTATATTATCAACTATTTCAAGAATTTGTTCGCGGCTATTACATATCTGCTCAATTATTTTTTTTATAATAGCATTAATGTTCCCAATATCTAGACTTAAATTATGCATTAATATATCACCTGCTTTTACTAATTTATATTCTTAATACATATATCGTCTAATATCTTCATTTCATAATAGCAATTTACACTTTCAGCCTAAATTTGTCCTTTTATGATTACTAAATTCAAATTCACATAATATTTATTGATGTGCAAGGGAAATTTCATGATTATATATAACATCTATAGATAATGTATAGTTTTAATCATATTTCTTAAATTTGTAAATCTATGATCTGCCCCACAATTATCCAATATTAAAAAAGTGGAATGCAATAAAGCTCCCAAGTGCTAAAAATGGACCAAAAGGAATATAATCTTTTCTCTTTTTTATCTTAAAAAGCAACAATAAGATACTTATGATAGAGGCTGTAAAAAACGCTAGAAATAGTGCAAACAAAACTTCTTTTGCCCCTAGAAATATACCAAGAGAAAACATTAATTTGATGTCACCACCACCCATTACGCCAGGTACAAGTGCTAAGAGAAGAAGCAATCCACCTCCAAGTATCATCCCAACTACTGCACTTATTAGAGAAATATCATCAATAAATGAAAATAGAACACCAATTGCTAATGTAAAAATAATTATTTTGTTTGGAATGATTTGATGCTCAATATCAATAAAAGATACAACAATCAATATAGAATCTAAAACTAAGGCTTTAATAAAAATTACATTTAAACCAATTTGTAAAAACGAAATCGAAAATAATAAGCCACTAATTAAAATCACTATAATATTTTTAGTTCTAAATCCAGTGCATTTTTTGAGTATTTTCGAATTCTTCAGATCAATACATTTCTCAGCATTTCCTATATTATCAATTATGAAAGAAATTTTATTTATAACTCTATTTAAAAAAAAACCAGTTGATAAGCCAACGAAAAAAATCACTATAGTCATAACTACACCCCTTCGCATCTTTTAGAAATTTGATATTTTAATTTCTTTAATATTACATATAGTCTAATTAGGGCATTGATTATAATAGATTGTTTATTTCTACTTAATATTATAATAACATTTTTCATATATTTGCGTATAATAAAATATATGGACTTTTCTTTAAAAATTAGGTATCTAAATTATTTTCCAGATTTTTGAAAACAATAAAAAAGGAGAAAATATATAAAAAAGGAGAAAATATATAAAAAAGGAGAAAATATATAAAAATGTTAAATAGTAATTTCAAAAATGATAACATAGAATTCAGCGAAGAAGCAGCAACAAGTAATAGTGGAAATATTCAACAAGATTTTAAAATAGATATTCATAATGGAAAAGGATTTTATGAAACTGGTGTAAGCAACACATTTTGGTCGAATCTAATTATTACGGCTAAAATTTTTGAACCTCAAAATGGATTTTGGTCAATTATTATTAGAGATATATCGAAAAGAAATTTAGTGGTTTACGAAAATGACCATGTTATGCATGATAAGGAGATTTCTTTTAACTATAAAACAGGATTAAAAGTAAATCTTTTAATTGAAGCTAAGTGGAATAAAACTGAAGACACAGTTCTAAGTGGAGAATTATCAATTAAGTATTAGCTTTAAAAACAATTAGATAGATTACTTCTAATTGTTTTTTATTGTTATTTATAATATACTTAATAAGTTAGAATAGAGGGCGAGGGATAAGGTTTATGTCATATGAAAAAAAATTTAGTGATAAGAACATAATAAGAAAACATTACACAAACTTATGGATTAACTTCAATAAAGATAGAGATTTCAAGTTGTTTTTAATTGTAGGTGTATTTACTGGAATAGCAAACGGAATTAACTTAACTGTCTTTAATAACTTTTTAAGCGATACTTATAAATTAACAGCTTCAGCTAGGGGAATTGTAGAATTCCCAAGGGAACTACCGGGTGTCCTAATTGTTCTTGTTTTAGGGATACTCTCATTCCTTGGTGACATAAAAATAGCAATAGTTGGTATGTTCTTTGCGGCCCTTGGGTTGTTAGGTTTAGGTTTGTTTTCCCCCACTTTTGCAACTATGCTTATCTGGATGATGCTACTTAGCCTTGGTACACATATTTTTATGCCGTTATCTGCAGGCATCGGTATGAATCTTTCTAAAAAAGAAAATTTTGGTGCTAGATTAGGTAGATATAGTGCATATAATTTGTTTGCTACCATTATAGGATACTCAATTGTATGGTTTGGATTTAAATACTTTAAACTTACATATCAAATAGCATTTGTGATATCTTCATTTTTTTATATTTTTGCAACATTATTTCTTGGATTAATGAAATCTAAAAAGCCTAAGACAAAAAAGATAATGTTTGTTTTTAGAAAAAAATATACCCTATATTATTGCCTTAGTGTAGTTAATGGTGCAAGAAAACAGATTTTTTTAACATTTGCGCCATGGGTTCTTATCCAAGTCTATCATGTTGATCCGCCTACTTTCGCTATACTAGGATTAATTATCGCCGTCTTAAGTATTTTTACAAGAACAATTGTTGGTAAAGCCATAGACATAAAAGGCGAAAAATTTGTACTTTCACTCGAAGCAATTGTTCTTATAGTAATTTGTATAGGCTATTCATTTGCGGCAGATATAGTTCCAACAAGTATTGCTGTGGTTATTATTGCAGGATGTTACGTTATAGATAACTCTCTAAGTGTAGTAGAAATGGCAAGATCTACATACGTAAAAAAAATTGCTATATCTCCAGAAGAAGTTATCCCTACGCTGTCTGCTGGTACAAGCTTTGATCATGTTATCGCTATGTCTATTCCTTTTGTAGGTGGCTTGTTATGGGCAACTATGGGATATAAATATGTTTTCATTGTTGCAGCATTCATTGCTGTCATTAATTTGTTTTTGTCTTTAAAAATAAAGATAGATTGATATTAAACAAAGAAACCATTAAGACCCTTAGGTTTTAATGGTTTCTTTATTTAATAAAGCTAAAAATCATTATGAGATTAGACTTGTTCATTGACTTTTTCTAATAAAATGAAGAAATCTTCTTCATTTTTACGTTCTAAATAAGTATCTATAAGTGTCTGAGTAGATAATTTACTAAAACCTTTATATCCATTATCTAGTATATCAGTCAAAACGTTCATAAAATATTCTTTGCTTTTATCTATATCTTTAAGCATCTTACTTGATATATCTTTAATCAATTCTTCTGTTATGTTTTCTCGTAGCTTTTCAGTGTATTTTCTCATAAAAATTTGTGTTTCTTCAGGGTATGAAGAAAAATCTCCTGAAATTAAGTCTTTAATTTCCACAATATCCACTCCTTGTGAGCTTTTGTTTTGAAACGTATTTTTTTATATAATATATATTTCTTTAATTTTTAATAAGGGGATCTTTTACTATCACAAGTCCAAGTAATCCTGGTCCAGTGTGAACTCCAGCTACTGGACTAATTTCTGCAAAGGATAATCTAGTTATATTGGGAATTTGAGCAATTGTTGCAGAAAAGTTCTTAGCTTCTTCATAAGCACCACCATGCATAACCCAAACTTTACAAGATGTATTTTTAAGAGCTTCTCTTGCTATGGCTACAAGCTTACTTGTAGCTTTCTTTTTTCCCTTCGCCTTTGCATAAGTATAGTATATGCCTTCTTTATTAATTGATATTATTGGTTTTATGTCTAAAATTTCACCTATGGTACCAGAAACTCTTCCAATTCTACCGCCTTTGGTTAGATATTTAAGCGTATCCACCGCATAGTAAACTGCAATTCTATTTTGTATTTCAGGAAGAGACACTACGATTTCATCAAATCCTTTTCCACTGAGAAGCATTTCACCACATTCCTCAACAATGGCTCCCTCACCCATAGTCAATGACTTAGAGTCAAAAACGAATGTTTCTATAGATGGATGATTTTGACTTACCAATCTCAATGTGTTATATGTGCCTGATAACGCTGAGGATATTACTACTGCGATGGCATGGGTATATCCTTTTTCTTCAAGATTTAAATACAATTCCTCCATATCTTTCATTGAGGGTAGTGAAGTTGAGGGGATTTCATATTCAAAATTGTCATAAACTTCTTTTGGTGTAATAGTTACTCTATCAATGTACTCTCTATCTTTATATATTATTCTTAGAGGAAGGACCTTTAAATCATATTTTTCAATCATTTTTTTATCAACATCGGAAGTACTATCCGTAATAAGTACTATCTTACTCATTTTAACTTCACCTTTCTGAAATAAAATTTTATTTCGCTTATCCGTTGTTTATTTACTAGTTCCATGTTTTGCAATCATTGCAGCACCAACTATGCCTGCTTTATTACCTAACTCTGCCAAAACAATTTTACCAATTGGTAAATCCACATAATACTTATTCGTAATTACTTCATTTACAATCATATCCAAAAGATATTGACCTGCCCCGGCAACACCACCACCTAACGCTATTATTTCTGGATCAATGAAGTTGATTATATTAAGTATTCCTATTCCTAAATATTTTACTAAGCGATTAACTGCTAAATTTGCTATTTTATCTCCTAGTTTAGCACAATCAAATATTATTTTTGCATCAATATTATTTACATTTCCTCCTGCCATTTTTATAATTAGGGTACTTTCATTCATTTCCTTGATTAACTTTTTTGTATGCTTTATTATAGCAGTAGATGAAGCAAATGTTTCTAAGCAACCATTTCTTCCACAATTACAATTATAAAAATTTTCACCCACAACAATGTGACCAAGTTCTGAGCCTATACCATTAAATCCACTATATACTTCACCATTTAAAATAATTCCACCGCCAATACCCGTTCCTAAGGTAAGCATTACGCCACCTCTACAATTCTTCATTGAACCACGCTCATATTCAGCTAGAGCGGCCACAGTAGCATCATTATCTATAAAAATTGGTTTATGAAGTGCGTTCTCTAACCTCTCTTTTAAATGTACATTTTTCCATCCAAGATTCACACAGAATAGTACATTTCCATTTTTATCGGCTAAACCAGGTATGCCTATACCAATTGCTTTTATTTCATTTAGTTGTAAATTAAATTCCTCTAAGGTGTTTAAAACTAATGTTATCATATCATCTATTATTATATTAGCTTCTCGCCCCACTCTTGTAGCACAGGATTTTTCATGTTTTATGTTTCCATGCTCATCAACAATGCCCACCGCAATATTAGTGCCTCCTAGATCAATACCTATATACATAGAACTCTTCCTTTCATAGCATCCGCTGCCGTCTTTCATATTTAATAAATATAATATTATAATACAAGTCATTTTATTGATATTTTTTTATCTGTTAACTTTTATATACAGTAAATTATACCATATATAATCATTTTTAAATTGTCGATTCAAAAAAGATCCAAAGTAATCACTTTAGATCTTTTTTAACAGGTGTATATTTTGAATTGTTTTTCTCATCCAGAGTTGTATATTCATACTCACCTACTTCGTTTTTCCTAAGTTATAGTCAAATTAATTTGCATTATTAAAAATCGTAGATAAAACAATCTTGCATATTTTAGTTAAATTTCGGTCATTATAATACTTAATGAGATTTAGTAAAAAATATATGTGAAAGGTAGTGTTTATATGGGATTTTTACGTTGGATAGGTGGAATAGTAATATTATTTTGGGCCATAGGGCTTATATTTAGAATTGGTGGCGGGATGATCCATATCTTACTTATAATAGCTGCAATAGTATTTATCGTGGATATGATTTCAGGTAAAAGAAGAATCTAGAAAATTATTAAGTTTTTAGAAAGTAAATTCAAAAGTATGATGTATCTATAGAAAAGATATAACTGTATAATTAAAAAATTTAAACTATAGTAGAGTGCATAAATACCAATGTATATGCACTCTACTATAGTTTAATAAATTATTAATCACATAAATATATATGCCTTTTAAATGTCCCTTTAGACACACTACACCTGTCATTTATATGAAAACCTACTGAGATAATCTGCTTCTCCATATCTTCAAAGGTGATGATTACCATTCTATCCGCTATTTTACGTGTATTATCCATAATAGCTAACTGCTCACCTGGAGTAACTTGAGTAAATATATTATAGGGAAGATCAACGATGGCTACATCAAATTTCTCTTGAATATCATTCATGTCACCAATAGTTATTACATCCTCATATCCGAAATACCTAAGATTTGTCTTAGCGTGTTTACCAATGCAGGGATTTATCTCATAACCTCTAATGTTGACTTGCATTGAAATAGCTTCAATCAGAACAGTTCCAATGCCACAACATGGATCAACGACACTACAATCTAGATTATTACCTACGGCTATATTAACCAATGCTCTAGAAACATTCACCTTTAATGCATTAGAATAAGAAAATGGCTTCTTATTGCGTAATAACCAATCAGAAGTATTGCTCTCACATTCACCAAATATCCACTTATTTGCTACCTTAGTTATTCCAAAAACAATTTCTGGATTTTTCATCTCAGCTTCGCCTAGTATATTAAAGCCTATTTTGAATTCAATCTTACGTCCCTCATGAAAACCAGTGTTTTGGTCAGGAGATTTTATATAAGCAACCTTATAATTTATGCTTGTTAGTTTATCCATAACAATTTGATCAATGATTTGCTCATACGTATCTCCGGTATACATAACTGAGATACACTTTTTTATAAACGGACTTCTAGAGGGATCTACATATATTTCAGAAAAAAAATGTTTTCCAAGGATTTGTTTATTAAAGAGGCACTTTATTTCCATTTTACATAAGCTTTCTTCATCACTGGAATAATTAGTTGTGTATAAATATTCTTTTTCATTTTGTTCTAGCTGAAACATTAAAACACAACCTTTCTATATTATTTTAATAGCTTTCAAAAACCCATCAACCCTTTTTTCATATTCATCTTTATTATTTAAATATGACTGTGCGTGTCCTGCATTATCAGCAATATATATATCTTTATAGCCCTTTTTTACGGAGTACATTTGCTTACACATATAAACTGGTACATAATCATCCTTTTCTCCATGAATAAATAATATCGGGATTTCCACCTTAGGTAGAGTAGTTATAGGTGACACATCTTTTAAGTTCCATCCAACACGGATTTTACTTATTATACCCGACAATTTAACTAAAGGCAGTCTTTTTATATTATAATCTTTCTCTAATCTGTGCTGAAATAAAGCTTGCGCATCAGAGTATCCGCAGTCATCTATACAAAACATAATTCTAGAATCTATTACAATATTCTGAAGTGCAATGCCAGCACCCATTGACTCACCATGCAAACCCACTAATATATCTTTTCCTAATTTGTCAAATAGCCAGTCTGTGCATTTTTTCAAATCAAACTTTTCATAATATCCAAAAGATGTGTCGCATCCACCACTTAGGCCATGATTTCTGTGATCATAAATAAAGACTGAGAAACCCCTTTTTAAAAACATATCCATATACTTAACAGAACCATACAAACTCCAAGTTATTCCATGACATAATATTATAACCTTTTTGGAATTATTATTTGGAAAAAAGAAACCATGAATTTTATAGTCATATTGAGAATCTATATATACTTCTAGTTTTTTCAAGTTATTAAATTTATCTATAACTATTGTTCCTTTTTTTACTTCATCATTATAAGTATAATTATAATTTTGGACCTTAGGAAATATAATTATACTAGAAAAATGCCACCCAATAATAAAAATAGTAATTATTATTATTAAAATTGTTATTAAAATTATTATTTTTAACATAGTTACATCTCCCTAATAAATATAAAATATTCAGAAAATAAATAGTAAAGTACAAACTTAAATTTTCTTTCTATTCTTTACAAACAATATTATACAAGCAGCTCCACCTAAAATTAATATAGCATAAATCCAGAAATTTAATGTTAGAAATATATTATTAGATTGATAATATATTACAATAGAGCTTAGAGCAGGGACTACTAAAGAACCTCCACTAAATTGTTTTATGGTTTTAACTCCTGATTTTTCACCATTTACTACAATATTCCAAGTTCCGTTCTTTGATAGTTTGATGGTTTTATCTTCTCTATTTGCATTGAAGGCCACTACAATGTGAGCCCAAGTATCCATATTTGCGTTATAATTCATTTCATATGCAACCACATTTTCAGGCACTATTAAGAATTTCAAGTTCTTCTTAATCATATCCGCTGATGTCATTCTAAAAGCAGGATGTGCTTTTCTTAACTCTATTAAACCTTTGAAATAATCAACAGTTTCAATGTTTTGAGATTCACTTGTCCAATTGAGTTTATTTACACTATCACCAGATTTAGTCCTCAAAAACTCTTGCCCTGCTTCGAAAAATGGAATACCTTGCGAAGTAAGAATCAGAGAATCAGCCATTTTGTGCATCTTTAATCGTATACTATTATTATCTTTTGGGTTTGTTAAAAGAAGTTTATCCCATAATGTATAATCCTCATGATCTTCAACATAATTAATAAATTGTACGGGTTCTATGTTTCCCCAAGTTTTTATAGAACTTGAGTAATCTATTCCTCCAACGATTCCTTTTTTAATAATCTCTTCTTCACCAGATTTACCACTAACAAATCCATTTGCTGTTTTCTCAAATATACTGCCTTTTATTCCATCTCGTATTAAATAATTAAAATGGGCTATTTCAGGCATTTTGCTAGCATTCATTTTTGTTGCTTTCACATCTTGTGAAAGAGTATTACCAAGGTCTGAGCTCTCCCCCAAAATGAGAATGGAGGGATCTATACTACTTAGTTTTTTTCTAATTTCATTCATAGTATTTACATCGAGAAGACCCATAAAGTTGAATCTAAATCCATCTAAATTATATTCTTTTGCCCAATACACCACTGAATCCACAATAAATTTACGAGCCATAACATTTTCTGAAAGAATTGTATTTCCAGAACCGTTTGAATTTGCATTAGTTTTACTTGTGTTATAATAATAACCAGGTACTAATTTATTCAAATTAGAATCATAGCTACTATCAACTGGACTATAGTCTACGTCCATTGTTACTCTAAGTCCATTATCATGAAATGATTGTACGGCTTGTTTTAATTCCTTAACTCTAGCAATAGGGTTATATGGATCAGTTGAATAGCTTCCTTCAGGTGCATTATAGTTTTTAGGATTATACCCCCAGTCGTATTGTGGTTTAGTTGAGTTCTCGTCTATACCAGAATAATCAAATATTGGCATGAGCTCCACATGTGTTACTCCTAAGGCCTTTATGTAATCAATACCTGTTGACTTTCCATCAATTCCTTTTGTTCCTGTTTCGGTAAATGCTAAAAATTTACCTTTGTTTTTTATACCGCTGTTTTTATCTATAGAAAAATCTCTAACATGTAGTTCGTACATAATCGCATCAGTTAGATTTTCAAATTTAGGTTTTTCACTTGGCTTCCATCTTTCTGGAGCTGTTTTTTCTAAGTCAATTACCGCACCCTTGTCTCCGTTTGCGGAAACAGAACGAGCATAAGGATCTACTGCTTCATTCCAAATCCCCCCAATATTAACCTTGTAAATATAAAAGATTCCATCTTGATCGCCTTTTAAGTCAAAAGTCCATGTTCCATTTTCACTTTTTTTCATGCTATATTCATTGCCACTTTTATCATTCCATTTTTTATAGGTTACAATCTTAACCTCAGTAGCAGTTGGTGCCCATACCTTAAAATTTGTTTTACTTGTAGAATATGTATTACCTAAATCATTTCCTTCATAAGAGTACATTTTTTCAAAACTAGCACTACTCATTACATCTCCAAGTGTTACTTCTTGTTCCGCGAAACCTTTTTGGGCGATAGTAATCTTTTGGCTTGGCTGAACATTTTCACTAAGTTCTATATTTGCTGAAGCTGTAGTGTCCGATTTTACTTCTATATTCGTTATTTTTTTTATAGTTAAGACATTACCATCAGCCTTAACTACGATATCTTTACTACCTTCAGAAATAAATGGAACAGACAAGTTTGTTTCTATACTTATGTTATTAAGATCCTTTAATTTTGCAACTGTAAATATACCTGCCTTATCTATAGAATTCCCAGTTGATGCTACCATTTTAGTAGCGTTTGCTTCAATCGCAGAATTGTAGACTCTAGGATCACCCTCGTTAACCCAAACTTCTGAAACATTATTGTTAAACTTCTCAATAAATCTATTTTTTTGAGTATCTTGTGTCCCGCCACTTCCACTCACAACAAATCCAACTTTATTAAATCCACCATCTAATTCAACTTCGCAGATGTCACCAAATACATCTTTTCCAGTGAAATCGTATAAAGTTCCACTTTTTTTGTCGGTCCATAGCAATATATTTAATTTTATATTACTGCTTTGCTTTTTAGCGTAATGAATAGTTACTTTTATTTTTGCAGCTTGAGCAAATGTATGTACGTCAGGCAACAAAAAAAATATTCCTGTCATAACCAAAATAGCTACAAGAAAAGTGATTAATGTATTTCTTTTGTTACTCAGTATTGCAAAATTCATAAATCTCTCCTCTAAAATAAAATTATGGTCGTTCAATTTATGTTTTCCCATTTATTGTATCTCAACTAAATTAATTAAACATCCCATTTTGCCTTAATACATTATATAATTTTCGAAAGATATATACAAGCAAATTATTATTGTACATCCACAAATTATTGTTATAGGGCCGACACTGTTACACATTATTCTGGCAATAAAAACTGTACACTATATTTCCAGTGTACAGTTTTTATTAGTTATATATAACATCATAATCTACATAAGAAAATATATTTTATTAATAATCTCTACTCTAGAACTACCGATTATATTAGATATTTTTAATAATATATTACCGCCCTTATAAATTCTATCCTCATTTGAATTAATTAGTATTGTTATTCTTTCTCTTAGCTTATCATATGTTATGACATTATCGAAATAAGAATCTATAAGATCCTTTAAGCATGTCGCTAATCGTTTTGGGTCCTTGTAAATTTTTCTCATGTTTTACTCCTTATTACTCTTTCCTTTATAGTCGATTGCACAATTCAGCAATCATTGAACCGCCTAACTTTTAAGCCGTTAGGCTTTTATATTTTCCTCCACTGTGAGAGAATAAATGTAACAAC
>JGI24146J20443_1000366_pt1 | contig 37035 bp, 37 predicted proteins | sample BarGraIncub1131A_FD_20443 | JGI IMG/M metagenome (IMG submission 20443) | reverse complement strand
CCCGCTTCACAGGCCGAGCCGACAATCAGCCCCTCTCTGTACTGCAAAAGGAGACTTTTGGGGATTATCGGGTTCTTTTTGAAGTGTTCAAGATGAGATTTTGAGATTATCTCGTAAAGGTTTTTTAGTCCTTTTTTGTTCTTAACAAGAATGATAATATGCTTTGAACGAATAGTGCGCGTATGCGAGCCTCGCTCGATTTTTGTAAATTCCTCCAGCTCGCTTTGTTTTGTAACGCCCTTCTCGCGGAGCATGTTTATGAATTTTGCCATAATGCGCCCGCAGGTTAGCGCATCATCGTCCGCCCTGTGGTGGTTAAAATCTGGAAGCCCCAGACGTGCCGAAACCATGTCCAACTTAAAGCGTTTTAAATCGGGCAGCAGGCTCTGCGCAAGCGTGAGCGTATCGATATAAGTCGGATCAAATTCGATTTTGCAGCGTCTTGCCGCCGCTTTCATAAAGCCGATGTCGAACTCCGCGTTGTGGGCAATCAAAGTACGCTCTCCGGCAAAGACCATGAATTTTTTAAGCGCCTCATCCTCTTCTGGAGCATCGAAAACATCTCTGTCAGTAATTCCCGTAAGCTCGACTATTTCGCGAGGAATGGGCATATTAGGGTTCACAAAGGTCTGAAAGTGCGAGAGCACCTCGCCGTTTTTGATAATTACGGCGCCGATTTCCGTCATGCGTTCCTCGTTTGCGTTCAGTCCCGTCGTTTCAATGTCGAAAGCGCAAAACTCGTCAATGAGGTCACCATCCGCTTCACCGCTTATAACAAGCTTGTCGTCAACATCATTTATGTAGTAGCCCTCAATGCCGTATATAATTTTTATACCGTGTTTCTTTCCCGCATGCCAAATTTCAGGGAAGGCCTGCGCGACACCATGATCAGTTATCGCCACGGCAGGATGTCCCCACTCCGCGGCACGCTTAACTGCCGCCTCGGGGTCTGTCAGCGCGTCAAGTGTTGAATAGCGTGTGTGCATATGAAGCTCCACACGTTTTGTCTCCGCCGTATCCTCACGCTTTTTCTTTGTGCCCACAACCACACTTTTCGGCTCAAGTGAAATATCCTCGTCATAGCGGTTATACGCAACGCTTCCGGTGACGGTAACGAACATTCCTTTTTGAATGTCGGCAAGGTTTCCACGGTCTTCTCCCGCTCTGAAATATTTCGAAACCCTAATAGAGCCGGAATAGTCTGTCATTTCAAAGCAAATCACCCACGCCTTGGTCTTTGCAATTTCTCTGTTCTCAACGGCAAAAATCTCGCCGCTGACAACAACGTTTCCCGATTCAACGTTAAGCGTGTTCATCGGCAACGGCGCGCCCTTAATGGACTTACCGAAAATCACTTTCCCTTCGGCGGGTGCACTCTTACCCTTTTTTTCGCTGGGTTTTGACGGAGAAGCGGCAGCATTTGAAACACTTTGCGAGCTTATTGCAACCGAATTTAAGCCGTATTCCGCTGCAATGCGTCCCTCTATTGTGTGTAGCTCCGCGGGAATCGCACTGCGCTCCCAAACGGCTGTAACAGACATATGTAGTTTTTCCTTGTTTACGGTTGCGGTTTTTATCTGCGCCTTGTCAAGTCCGCCGCACATATCCAAGAAGTCTCCGCAAAACGGAAACATATCCAAAAAGGGAATCAATTTATCTTCGCTCATTATAAGAAACTATACTCCTTTTTCCTCCAGCATAATCAGCTCATAAAGAGCCTCGGCAAGTCTTTCCTCCGGAACCTTTTTAACAATTTCGCCGTTTTTGAAGAGAACGCCCTCGCCCTCGCCACCCGCTAGCCCGTAATCGGCTTCTCTTGCTTCTCCCGGTCCGTTTACAACGCAACCCATAACGGCAACGTTCAGCGGCTTCTTAAAATCTTTCAAAAGCTCCTCAACCTTGCCCACTGTGCCGATTAAATCAATGTTTGTTCTTCCGCAGGTCGGGCAGGATATGATGTTGACACCATCGCGCCTTATTCCCAAGGCTTTTAAAATTGCAATTCCCGCTTTAACCTCCTCAAGGGGGTCGGCGGTAAGTGAAACTCGAATTGTGCTCCCTATTCCATCGAGCAGCAATGCACCGATACCGGCGGCAGATTTAATAATTCCCATATAAGGCGTACCCGTCTCAGTAACGCCAAGGTGAAGAGGATAAGTTGTCATCGTCGACATCAGTCGGTACGCCGCAACAGTATTTGCAACATTGGAGGATTTAATTGAAATACAAATATCGTCAAAATTTGCGTCCTCAAGCATACGGACATGGCGCATCGCGCTCTCGCAGAGGGCTTCCGGCGTCCGTCCGAACTTCTCCAGCAGATCTTTCTCGAGGCTTCCGCTGTTGACACCGATTCGTATCGGCACGCCATTTGCTTTGCAGGCGTCCGCGACAAGTTTAACCTTGTCCTTCGAACCGATATTCCCGGGATTAATGCGTATCTTATCAAATCCCGCTTCGAGCGCGGAAAGCGCGAGCTTATAATCAAAATGTATGTCCGCAACAAGCGGAACTTTGCAGTTTTTTCGAATGTCGGGAAGCGCGCGCGCCGCCGCCTCATTGGGTACGGCAAGCCGCACAATCTCGCAGCCGGCTTTGGTAAGTGCCTCAATTTGGGCAAGCGTCGCGTCAATGTCCTCAGTCTTAGTGTTAAGCATCGACTGCACAGTCACGGGGTAGTCTCCCCCGATAAATTTATCTCCGACTTTTATTACTTTCGTATTTTCTCGGTTCATGATAATTGCTCCTTATACGCAGGGCAGGGCTTTCTGTCAAGGCGGAGTTTATGATTAGCGCACACTCTATATAAACAGCTTGTAAACGTCGTTGAACATAACGACGACCATCAGCAAAATCAGCACCGCAAAGCCCGCGGCATGCACGTATCCCTCATATTTCGGGTTCGGCTTTTTCTTCGTAACCCACTCTATCGCGGCGGTTATAACAAGGAAAAGGAGCCTGCCGCCATCTAGTGCGGGAATGGGCAAAAGGTTCATAACGGCAAGGTTGACTGCGATAAACGCCGCAAGATAAGCGATAATGCTTGCCGCCGCCGAGGTGCTGCCTGCAGTAGTTCCAACATCATTAATAAGCCCCACGATTCCGACAGGGCCCGAAAGATCCTTAAGCCCAACAGCCCCTGTAACAAGGTCTCCTAAACTCATCCACACCATCCGGACAAAGTCCATCGAGCCGTTCCATGTGTATTTAATGTTTGCGAGAATTCCTGTTTCCTTATTGCCGTATTCTATACCGTACATCATGGTTTCTTTACCATCGACTTCATACGGAATCTTCACGAACTTAAAGTCATTGAGTTCAACCTTTTTACCGTCCCGAATAACAACAAAATCGCGCGTTTCGCTGTCTGACTGACTAAGGAGAAGTGAAATATCGGAAGATAACAGCACGCGCTGGCCGTCGATTTCATATAAAGTGTCGTTCACATGAAAGCCCTGTTCGCTCTGATAAGGGCAGCCCTCATGGAATCCTGTAAAGGTCGGTGTCGAAAAGGCACCCGAATTCGGAACAATGAACATCAGGATAATTAAGCCTGTCAGAAAGTTCATTAAGGCGCCTGCCGCCAATATTATAAAGCGTTTCCCCCACTTCTGATTTGTAAAAGCGCGCGGATCTTCGGAGTCCTCGTCCTCCTCCATCGCGCAAAATCCGCCGATGGGAAAGGCTCTAAGAGCATAGAGCGTTTCGCCCTTTTGTTTTTTCAGCAGTGCAGGCCCCATGCCCACCGCGAACTGCGAAACACGGACGTGAAATAGCTTTGCCGCGACAAAATGCCCCAGCTCATGAGTTACTATTAACAGTGCGAAAATGAGAATTGCTATAACAATATACATAATGAAACCTCTAATACCTGCGGTAATTTTCCTTTACAAAACGCCTTGCCGCGTCGTCGGCGTTTTGGAGTACCTCCAGCGTCGGTGTTCCGGAAGCTGCGATTTTTTCGACCGCTTCCGCTACAATGTCGGCAATTGCGCCGAAGCCCAGCTTTTCATTCAAAAACAGGGCAACGGCTTCCTCGTTTGCGGCGCTCATCACTGCCGCCGCCGTGCCGCCGCGCCTAGCGCAATCCATGGCAAGGGCAAGGCAGGGCGTTTTTTCAAGCTCCGGTTCATAAAACGTAAGCTTCCCGAGCTCTGCAAAATCCGGCGCTGCTACTCCGCTTTTCCTATCAGGATATGTCAGCGCATACTGTATGGGAAGCGCCATGTCGGGAATTCCGAGCTGTGCCATAACGCAGCCGTCAATATATTCCACCATTGAGTGTATTATGCTCTCCGGGTGGATTATAACCTTTATCTCGTCAGGTGTAACCGAAAAAAGGTGCATTGCCTCAATAAATTCCAGTCCCTTGTTCATCATAGTCGCACTGTCAACGCTGATTTTTGCGCCCATATGCCAATTCGGGTGCGAAACCGCCATTGCCGGAGTCGCGTTTTTAGTTTCCTCACGGCTACGTCCACGGAACGGTCCGCCAGAGCCTGTAAGCAGAATACGTTTGAGCGCCTTATCCCCGCCCTGTGCCTCAAGGCATTGGTAAATTGCGGAGTGCTCGCTGTCTACCGGTATTATTTTCGCGCCCTTTTCAAGGGCTCGGCGCATAACAATTTCTCCGCCGCAGACAAGGGTTTCCTTGTTGGCAAGCGCGATACGGTGTCCCTCGTCGATTGCGGCAAGCGTGGGAACGAGTCCCACAGAGCCTGAAACCGCGGTTACGACGCAGGGTGCATAGGCACAGGCGCAATCGGTCAGCCCCGATAAGCCGCTTCCCACCTTTATGTCGGTGTCCGCAAGAGAGATTTTAAGTTGTTTTGCAGCGTCCTGGTCAAAAACGCAGACAAACTCGGGCTTAAATCTGCGCGCCAGCTGTTCGAGCAGCTTAATGTTTCTGTTGCCCGAAATGGCCCTAACCGGGATGCCCAGCCTCTCGGCGACATCGAGTGTCTGAACTCCGATGCTGCCGGTTGACCCGAGAACGGAGATAGCTTTTACCATAATATGTTTCCTTTATTAATAACGCAAACCTAGGCGATGGCGGGAAGTAAAACCACCAGAATCCCTATCATCGGAGCCGTAAAATGCATGCTGTCGAACCTGTCCAGCATTCCGCCGTGCCCCGGAATAATGTTGCCGTAGTCCTTTGTGCCGTACTGACGTTTAATAGCCGAGAAGGCAAGGTCACCGATCTGGCAGGCAAGAGAGCCGAGCACTCCGTACAGCGCAAGGAAAAAGTAATTGACCGTCATACCCAGCAGTGTCAGCACGAGACCGTAAAGAATCATAAACACGATTGCCGCGAAGACTCCGCCTATGCAGCCGGCAAGTGTTTTTTTCGGTGAAAGATGAGGAAACACCTTGCGCTTCCCCCAGAGATAGCCCGCGAAATATCCGCCGCTGTCGCTAGAAAAAGCTGCGACAAAGGGCAAAAACATATATGCGGAGGCGTTGTCGCGCATGCCGACACGCACAAGGAATACGAGCAGCATTGGCATGATTCCGCCTGCGAAAATTACATATAGGACGGTTTCAAATTTCAAGTGTTCCCCAGCTTTGAAGGAAAGCATAAACTCAATGAACATGAGAACCGCTATCAAATATATCGCAGTACTCACAACAGCGTCATTTTTTGCGAAAGCAAATACGACGGGCATAGCAAAGCCCATAACCGATGCATAGATTCGGAATCGAAGCGGCATGTTTTCATCGACGCAACGCAAAAGCTCCCAAGCAGAGCCTGCGGAAATCAGTCCCACTAAAATCGAAAACGCCCACAGCGGCGCGAAAAATATCAAAAGAATAAAAAGTGGAATCGCTGTTATCCCGACAATCGTTCTGGTTTTCATTTCTACGAATCCTTTCAAATGCGGAAAATCGCCTGAAAGCCGCGCACTTTTACGTGCCGTGGTCAGACCCCTCCGTAGCGCCGCTCGCGCTTCTGAACCCACGCTATGGCGCGGTCTATCTCGCTGCTCGAAAAATCCGGCCAGAGCATATCAGTAAAGAAAAGCTCGGAATACGCCGCCTGCCACAAAAGGAAATTTGACAGGCGCATTTCTCCGCCGGGTCTTATTATAACATCCGGATCGGGAATACCCGAAGACCACAGATGCTTTGAAAACTCTTCCTCGGAAAAGGCCGATTCGTCACCCTGTGCTGAAGCCTCAGCACAGTCTTTTGCGGCACGAAGGATCTCGTCCCTCCCGCCGTAGTTCAGACAAATGTTGACCTGACAGCCCTCGTAATGAGAGCTGATTTCGCTCGTGCGCTCGATGAGCGCTGTGAGTTTCGGTGAAAGCGGAGACGTATCGCCAAAAAACTTCATTTTGACCCTGTCGCGCTCCATGCGGTCTATTGCTTCGTAAAGATATTTCTCCAGAAGCCCCATTATTGTGGAAACCTCATCCTGCGGACGCTTCCAGTTTTCCGTTGAAAATGCATAAACCGTGAGGTATTCAATTCCGATGTCCTTACAATAGGTTGCAACAGTGCGGAAGGTCTCGGCCCCTGCGGCATGTCCCGCAGTACGGGGAAGTCCGCGCTTTTTCGCCCAGCGTCCGTTGCCATCCATAATAATGGCAATATGGCGGGGGAGATTATTGAAATCCACTTCCCCCGCCTTGATTTTAGTTTTGCCAAACAGCCTCATCAGATAGCCATTAGCTCCTTTTCCTTCTTAGCCGCTATGTTATCAATTTCTTTTATATAGTCGTCCGTAATCTTCTGCATATCCTTTTCGATGTCCTTGAGGTCGTCCTCGGTTATTTCGGATTTTTTCTTCTGCTCTTTAAAATCCTCCATAGCGTCTCGGCGGATATTGCGGATTGCCACCTTCGCCTCCTCGGAATACTTTTTAATCTGCTTAATAAGGTCTTTTCTGCGGTCCTCTGTAAGCTGTGGGAAAATAAGGCGAATAATCTTGCCGTCGTTATTGGGATTGATGCCGAGATCGGACTCCAAAATTGCTTTTTCAATCATCCTAAGACAGGCTGTGTCCCACGGCTGAATGGCAAGCGAGCGTGGGTCCGGGGTCGCGATTGAAGCAATCTGGTTGATGGGCGTGGGGGTGCCGTAATATTCGACGCGAAGCTTGTCGAGAACGGCCGGATTTGCGCGTCCTGCGCGGACAGAGTCGAACTGAATGCATAAAACCTCTGTTGTCTTTTTCATTTTACCGGTAAATTCCTGATAATTGTCTGCCATTATTATGACCATTCCTTTCTTTTCTCTCAAGACACAAAACAGCCACACAAAGGTATGGTCATAATTTGTGCTTGTGTTGCGGTTGCCCGCAAGGCGAGTAACACACACTTAAAACAAGTTAAGTCTGAAACTGGTTTCAAACTTGTACCTCCGATATATTGTTTATGAAATACAATAATGTCGCGGAATTTCTACTGCGTAGTATGGATTCTCGGGTGCCTTTTCACTTACTGAACAATAGTGCCGATTTTTTCGCCCAAAACGACACGGACGATGTTTTCGGGGTTTTTAAGTGCAAAGAGAACAACCGGAATCTTGTTGTCCATTGAAAGCGAAGTTGCCGTGGAGTCCATAACGGCAAGATGTTGGGAAAGAACGTCGTCATAGGAAATAGAATCGTACTTAACAGCCTTGGGGTCAAGTTTTGGATCGGCTGAATAAACGCCGTCCACATTCTTGGCAAGCAGTATTACGTCCGCTTCAATTTCCGCCGCGCGAAGAACTGCCGCCGTATCTGTTGAGAAGAAGGGGCTTCCCGTTCCGCAGCCGAAGATGACCACTCGCTTAAGTCCGAGATGCCGCATAGCACGTCCACGTATGTAGGGCTCGGCGATTGCGCGCATTTCTATAGCGGTCTGAACTCTTACTTCGACATCCATCTGCTCAAAAACATCTGCAAGAGCAAGGCAATTCATAACCGTCGCCAGCATTCCCATATGGTCGGCACGAGTGCGCTCCATTTTTCCGCCGCCGTCTTTAACTCCGCGCCAGAAGTTGCCTCCGCCGACAACAATGCCGACCTCAACTCCAAACTCGACGCATTTTTTAACCGCCGCGCAGACATCATGAATCACGTCAAAGTTAAGCCCTCTGCCCTGTTCTCCGGCAAGGGCTTCTCCGCTTATTTTAAGAAGTACACGTTTGTATACCGGTTTTAACTCTTCCATAAACTGTGCTCCGTTCTCTTCTGTTAAAATCATTCTAAAGTATTTTAATATATATGCGTGCATATTAAAAGGGTTTTTCCGTTAAAAACGAAAATTTTACCTTTCGGTCACATATTCCGCGTAATGTGTGACCGGATCTTTACTGGATTCCTATTCGCCCGCACCTTCAAATTCCTTACATACGTGGCGAATACAGCACTTGTCACACATTGGCTTTCTTGCAGTGCAAACCGCTCTGCCGTGCAAAACCATCCTGTGACAGAAGTCGGAGGATTTTTCGGGCGGCAAAACCTTCCGCAGAGCCGTTTCGATTTTCGTCGGGTCTTTTAGGTTATCGACAAGCCCGATACGGTTAGTCAGCCTGATGCAGTGCGTATCGACGACAACGGCGGGTTTTCCGAAAACATCGCCCAGAATCAGATTCGCAGTTTTACGTCCAACTCCCGGAAGAGAAGTTAAGTCCTCCATATTGTCCGGTACTTTTCCGTCGTAGCTGTCGAAAAGCACGTTTGCACACTTAATAATATCATTTGCTTTTGAATGGTAAAATCCGCAGGAGCGAATTATCTCTTCAAGTTCGGAAAGCTCCGCCTCCGCGATTTCTTTAAGCGTCGGATACCTTGCGTAAAGAACGGGCGTAATTTTGTTCACCCTCTCGTCCGTACACTGGGCGGCAAGGCGAGTGGCAAAAAGCAGCTCATAATCCTTGACATATTCCAGTGAGCATTCGGCTATCGGATACTCGGCTTCAAGCCGCGATATTACTTCGTTTATCTGCTTCGCAGTCCTCATGGCTTCTCCCTTTACGAGCTTTCGCTTTCTTTCACCAATTAGTATAACATTCCGTGCCGCAAAATCAAAGTTTTTTCACATTTAGCCAGTTGTCAATGAAACTAGATTCATATATAATGTCTGTGGAACAGACATTATATTGCGCATGTGTCGTCACCGATGGTACTCGCTTGATTTAATTTATTTATCATCCCGCCGCTTGGCGGCTATGATATATAAATCGATAGATATTTTTGCTTTACTTTGCACATACTTCATCTTGCCCATTTGGAAGATTGTCGATTTATTTAAGTGCATTGTTCGTCATATTCCTAAGCACCAAAAACAAAACAACGGAGGGCACTCAAATGATGGTGGAAGATCAGCTTGAAATTATCGCACAGCAGGACAAAGAAGTTGCGGAAGCAATGGCTCTGGAGCTAAAACGCCAAAGAGACAATATTGAGCTAATAGCTTCGGAAAATATTGTAAGTCCGGCTGTGCTTGCCGCTGTCGGCAGTGTACTCACCAATAAATACGCGGAAGGCTATCCCGGAAAACGCTATTACGGCGGTTGTCAGTATGTGGATGTAGTCGAAAGCATAGCCATTGACCGCTGCAAAAAGCTTTTCGGCTGCGAATATGCAAACGTGCAGCCCCACAGCGGCTCTCAGGCAAATTATGCCTGTTATCTCGCTCTGTGCAATCAGGGAGACACTGTGCTCGGTATGGACCTTGACGCGGGCGGCCACCTCACTCACGGCTATAAGGTCAATTTTTCGGGAAAAAACTATCATGCTGTTTCATACGGTGTCAATCCTGAAACCGGATATATAGATTACGACAAGCTCCGCGAAATCGCTCTTGAAGTGAAGCCCAAAATGATAATTGCCGGAGCTTCCGCCTATCCGCGCATTCTGGAATTTGATAAGTTTTCCTCAATCGCAAAGGAGTGCGGAGCATACCTTATGGTGGATATAGCCCACATTGCAGGACTTGTCGCGGCAGGACTTCACCCCTCACCCTTCGGCTATGCGGATGTAGTCACAACCACCACTCACAAAACGCTCCGCGGACCTCGCGGCGGTGCAATCATGACAAATGACGCGGAAATCGCGAAAAAGATAAACAGTGCAATCTTCCCCGGCAGTCAGGGCGGACCTCTCATGCACGTTATCGCCGGTAAGGCTATCGCTTTCGGTGAAGCCCTGCAGCCCGAATTTGCGGCTTATCAGGCACAGCTTCACGAAAACTGCTCCATTCTCGCTCAAGAACTCATAAAGCGCGGACTAAGCCTTGTTTCCGGCGGAACGGACAACCATCTAGTACTTCTAGACCTGCGCGGAACCGGCATTTCGGGCCGCGAGCTTGAAATTCGTCTGGATGAGGTCCACATCACCACCAACAAAAACAAAATTCCCAACGATCCGCTGAGTGCAAAGGAAACAAGCGGTGTTCGCCTCGGTACTGCCGCAGTTACAACCCGCGGCTTTGTCGGAGAAGACATTGTTGAGATTGCCGAGCTGATTGACCTTGCCATCCGTGATTTTGATGCACAGAAGAAAACCATCTCGGAGCGCGTTTCCGTACTCTGTAAAAAATATCCCCTGTACGAATAGGTCGCTTATAAAATCCTGTCCCAAAACCTAATATTGGCTGCCTATCAGCAAAACAAATAAGCCGATAGGAATTCACCCTCTCGGCTATAATTGTTTTTACGCTAAATATATCTAGTCACTCTGAAAAAGGAGGTACGGTTATGTATAGACCGCTTGCAGACGAGCTTCGTCCATTAACGCTAGACGATGTCGTCGGACAGTCCGAAATCCTCGGCGAGAACTCCATGCTGCGCCGCATTATAGACTCAAAGCAGATACCGAACATGATATTCTACGGCCCTTCGGGTACGGGAAAAACAACCGTTGCCAGCATCATAGCGGAAAAAACTAACCGGGCCCTGCGTAGGCTCAACGCTACGACGGCGGGCATAGCTGATATTAAGGCAATTATTGATGAACTTGACACACTGATGGCTCCCGAGGGCGTTTTACTCTACCTCGACGAGATTCAGTACTTCAACAAAAAGCAGCAGCAGTCGCTTTTGGAGTTCATCGAAAACGGTAAGATAACCCTCATCGCCTCCACAACGGAAAATCCGTATTTCTATGTTTTCAACGCAATTTTGAGCCGCTCCACGATTTTCGAGTTCAAGCAGTTGGACGCTCACGACGTAGAAAAGGCAGTCATCCGTGCCATCAAATTCTTGGAAAACCGCGACATGGTGAAGATATTCTGTGAGGACGGCGTTATAGCTCACATTGCCCTGCGCTGCGGCGGTGATGTGCGAAAGGCGATTAACGCCATTGAGCTTCTTTACAGCGCATGTAGGGGCGCACTCAGCACGGTTTCGCTCACGCTCTCGGATGCACACCAGGTTTCGCAGAAAAGCTCAATGCGCTATGACCGCGAGGGCGACGCACACTTTGACATTGTGTCGGCACTGATGAAATCCCTGCGAGGAAGCGACCCCAACGCCGCCCTGCACTACCTTGCGCGACTATTGGACGCAGGCGACCTCATCGGCGCGTGCAGACGTATCCTTTGCTCAGCGAGCGAGGATATCGGGCTTGCCTATCCGATGGCTGTGCCGATAGTTAAAGCCTGTGTGGACTCCGCCCTGCAACTCGGTCTGCCAGAGGGGCGGCTGCCGCTCGCGGAAGCGGTCATCTTGCTTGCCACCGCACCTAAGTCAAATAGCGGAGTTATGGCGATAGACGCGGCCTTTGCCGATGTCCACGCGGGAAAGATCGGCGATATTCCACGCGAACTGCAAAACGTCCACGCGGACTCATCGGAGCATAAGCGCGAGCAAAACTACAAATATCCCCACAGCTTCCCTAACCATTGGGTAAAGCAGCAGTATCTGCCGGATGAACTAAAAAACGTCAGCTATTACGAATATGGCGATAACAAGACCGAGTTGGCGGCAAAGGCCTACTGGGATTCGATTATGGGCAAATAGAATCTTCACCCCCGAAGAACAACACTAAACGGAGGTTTTACTGTGGATATAAGAGTAAACGACATTCTTACAATGAAAAAAGTCCACCCTTGCGGCGAAAAGCGCTGGCTTGTCCTTCGCACGGGAATGGACTTCAAGCTCCGCTGCCTCGGCTGCGGACATGAGGTTATGGGTCCAAGAAGTAAATTCGAGCGGAACATCCGTGCGGTTGAGCACAAGGAAGCGGGAGAAAGCTGACTGAGGGTAACAAAGGTAGAGGTAAAAGAAATGGCTGTTGAGAAACAATATTTATCGGATATTGAAGCGATATTGTCACATCTATATGATAACGGAGCGGATTATTGGACGACGCCTGACAAGCGACTGATAAAAGGAGCCCCTTTCTCCACCTTAGATAGCATAATGTATCTGCTTGAATTAGGTATGGATTCCTCCAATCCATTGATGAAGAAAACCGCGGAATTAATATTCAGCACTTGGCGGGAGGACGGTCGTTTTAAGTTGTACCCACAAGGCGGTAGTTACCCTTGCCATATAGCCAACGCCTTAAACGTGCTTTGCCATATGGGGTATGCCTTCGATACCAGACTTCAAAAAACATTTCGGCATCTTTTGGACACTCAGTATACCGACGGCGGTTGGCGCTGCAATAAGTTCAGCTTTGGCCGAGGTCCGGAAACAGAGTATTCAAACCCGCTTCCAACACTTAACGCCCTTAACGCTTTCCGCTTCAGTGACTTCCTCAACAAAGAGCCGGCGCTTGACCAAGCTGTAGAATATTTACTTGCGCATTGGACAATCAGGCAGCCAATTGGCCCCTGCCATTATGGAATCGGAACATTATTCATGCAGCCCGAATACCCCTTCGGTAATTACAACCTTTTTGTTTATGTCTATGTTCTTTCTTTTTATGACGGGGCAAAGGAGGACGAGCGGTTTCTTGAAGCCTTGAAAACGCTGGAATCCAAAATGGTTGATGGTCAAATTATTGTTGAGCGTGTTGTTCCGAAATTAGCCAATCTTTCCTTCTGTAAAAAAGGTGAACCAAGTACATTGGCGACTACTCGCTATCGCGAAATTTTAAAAAACATCGGTGAAAAGAGATAACCGGTATTCGATGGCTAAATCAAGCGATTAATCAACATCCGCTACACGAACAAGCATTTGTAGACCGAGCATTTCAATAAAACCTCTCGGCTTCTTTGACAGTCATATAAGAAGAGCGCACCGTATGGCGCGCTCTTCTTGCTAGCTTTATGACTTTAGCTTAACCCACATTGAGTCGTAATAATCCAAGGTTTCCTGCGGAAGGTTTATATACGCTTCGCAATTGGCAAGCGTAGCGACATCGGGATACATGATTGCTTTTGTGAAATCATCGACATCGATGAGGTCTTTTACTTCCTTGTTGGGGCTGGTATATCCGATGAATTCGGCGTTTGCCATACTCTGCTCGGTGCCCGACATAAAGTTTATGAAAGCTTCGGCGTTTGCCTTGTTCTGGGCGTCCTTCAAAACGCACATCGCGTCAACAAAAACAATAGAGCCTTCCTTGGGAATGCAGAACTTAAGGTTCGGGTTATCCTGATGCATCGTCAGGTAGTCACCTGCGTAATAGGGACCGATGGCAGCCTCTCCGCTTTCGAGCTTATCAAAGATTTGATCCATAACGTAGCCCTGAAGTAAGGGTTTCTGCGCTTTCAGCAGCTCGTAAGCCTTGTTAAGTTCGGTCTCATCCGTTGTGTTAATCGAATATCCCAGATATTTGAGCGCAATTCCCATCGCATCTCGGGAATTGTCAAACATCAGGATGTTTCCCGAGTTCTTTTCATCGAAAAGCGCTTCCCAACTGTCAACTTCACCAACAATTGCCGGGTCATAAATAATACCTGTGGTGCCCCACATATAGGGCACGCTGTAAAGATTGTCGGGGTCATATGCCTCGTTTTTCAGGCTGTCGTCTATAAGCGAATAGTTTGGAACATTGTTGAAGTCAATAGCCGCCAGCATGTCCTCGCTGATAAGGCGGGAAATCATATAGTCAGAGGGTATGATTACGTCGTAGCTGACACCACCTTGTTTAAGAACGGAGTACATCTGCTCGTTTGACTCAAAGGTTTTGTAGTTAACCTTGATTCCAGTTTCGCTTTCAAACTGAGCAATGAGATTCGTGTCGATATACTCGCCCCAGTTATAAACATTTACGACGCCGTTTGGAGTTTTGCTGCTTCCTCCACAGCCGGCGAATAGGCCGAGAAGCATAACAGCGCATATAATAACGGGAATTGTTTTTTTCATTAAACTAGTCCTTTCAGCATTTTTTCTTTTTTGATTTCAACCTTGTGCTGTCTTGACTCACGCATATTGACGATTACAAGGAGAATCAGAACAACAGCAAAGAGAAGTGTTGAAATGGCGTTGATTTCCGGACTTATTCTGCGGCGAGTCATGGCATATATTGTCATAGAAAGCGTTTGGACACTGCTGCCCGCCGTGAAATAGCTGATCACAAAGTCGTCCACCGACATTGTGAAAGCAATCAGCAGTCCGTTTATTATACCCGGCAAAATTTCCGGAATTATGACCTTATAAACCGTTTGGAACCAGGTGCAGCCCAAATCCTGAGCCGCTTCAAAAAGGTTGCGGTCAAGCTGGTAGAGCTTTGGCATAACCGAAAGTATGATATAAGGGACGTCAAAGCTTATGTGTGCTATGAGCAACGTTGTAAAACCAAGCTGAAATCCCAGCGCCGCGCCCGCCGATATGAAAAGAAGCGCAAGGGAAACACCCGTAATAATGTCCGCATTGATAACTGGAATGTTGTTCACCGTTAAAAGCGGACCTCTCCACTTCTTTTTCATGTTGTAGAAGCCTATCGCGGCAAAGGTACCGATAACAGCGGCAACAACGGAAGCGATAACAGACACCGTAAGCGTCGTCTGAAGCGACGACATTATTAGGTTGTCATTAAAAAGCTCCTTGTACCAGTTAAGCGTGAAGCCTGACCAGATTGTTCTGCTCTTTGTGCTATTGAAGGAAAATACGATTAACACGATTATCGGGGCATACAGAAAAACGTAGGTGAGCGCGGTGAAAATTCTTCCGCCGGTATATTTCTTTTTCACATTACCACCGCCTGTTCCTCACCCTCGCCGAATCTGCTCATGACGCTCATGCAGATTATGACTATAACCATCATTATGAGGGATATTGCGGAGCCTAAGTGCGGATTGTAGGCAGCTCCCGTGAACTGCATTTCGATAAGGTCTCCGAGGAGCATAACCGTTCCGTTGCTTAGCAGCTTTGAAATTACAAACGTGGAAACGGCCGGAACAAAAACCATTGTGATTCCGCTGATAACACCCGAAAGACTAAGCGGGAAAATAATCTTTCTGAAAACCGTTCTGCTGTTTGCACCCAAATCCTCTGCCGCTTCAATCACAAACGGGTCAATCTTTACGATAACGCTCTGGATGGGCAGTATCATAAAAGGAAGGTAGTTATAGACCATGCCCAGAACAACCGCGCCGCTCGTATTGATAAGCTGGAAGTGAGTGATGGGCGTGTAATGGAGGTCCGCCGCGTGCAGTCCGTTAATCCAGTCGAAAACTCCGACTGACGCAAAAAAGCGGTTAATCAGCCCTGTATTCTCCAGAATCGACATCCACGCATAGGTACGCAGAAGAAAGTTTATCCACATCGGAAGCATGATGAGCATGAGCATAATGCGTTGAGTTTTGGGGCTCATACGGCTGATTGCTAGCGCGACGGGATAGCCGATTAAAAGGCACATAACCGTTGCGAGAAATGCAAGCCACAGGCTGCGTCCAAAAACCGGCGCATAGTCTATCATTCCCGAAAAATTACCGAAAGTGAAGGTGCCTTCTGCGCTGGTGAATGCATATACGCCAATGAGTATTATCGGTATTACGACAAAAAGCCCCATCCAAATAACATACGGATAGGCGAAGGATTGCTTTCGGAAATGTTCAAAAAACTCCTTAACGGTCCTCCATGAATCGCCAATACCCTTTTCGGATCGGACGGATTGGGTATTTCTACTCATCTTCCTGCCCTACACCCTCTGGGTCGGCGGAAAGCTCATCATATTCCGCGCTGTAGGAGCTGTAATCTCCGTAAAGTCCCGAATACTCACTCTTTTTCATGATGTGGAAACCATCGGGATCGATTTTCACTCCGATTTTTGCGCCGACGGGAGAATGGTCCGTGGTCTGAATAAGCCACTTGAAGCCCTGAAAATCCACAATAATGTCATATTGCATGCCCTTGAAAGTGACCTCCGTCACTGTTCCTATCATCTCTCCCTTAGAAACGGGGACGATGTCAATATCCTCAGGGCGCACAACTACGTCAACAGGCTCATTGGGGGCAAATCCCTTGTCAAGACAGGGGAAATTCCGCCCGTACATTCTAACGACGTTGTCCGAAACCATAACGCCGTCTATGATGTTGCTCTCGCCGATAAAATCCGCAACAAAAGCGTTTTTGGGTTCGTTGTATATATCCAAAGGAGTGCCTATCTGCTGAATCTCGCCCTTGTTCATGACAACGACGGTATCAGACATTGTTAGAGCTTCCTCCTGATCATGCGTAACATAAATAAAAGTGATACCCACCTGCTTCTGAATCTGCTTCAGCTCGCGCTGCATGTCCTTGCGGAGCTTCAGATCCAATGCGCCCAGCGGTTCGTCAAGAAGTAATACCTGCGGTTTGTTTATAACCGCTCTGGCTATTGCAACACGCTGCTGCTGTCCGCCTGAAAGCTGGCTGACAGTTCGCTTTTCGTAGCCCTTCAGAGCAACAAGCTCCAGAACTTCGTGCACTCTTCGCGTTATTTTCTCTTCCGAAAGCCTTGGTCTTTGAATCCGCAGACCGAAAGCAATGTTTTCAAAAACGTTCAGGTGCGTAAACAGCGCGTACTTTTGAAAAACCGTGTTTATTTTGCGCTTGTGCGGCGGAACATCATTAATCTTCACACCGTCGAAAAGCACCTTGCCCGAATCGGTCTTCAAAAATCCCCCAATTATGCGCAGGGTGGTTGTTTTTCCGCAGCCCGAAGGACCAAGCAGTGTGAGAAATTCTTTGTCCATTATTGTTAAATTAATTGAGTCAAGTACGACCTCGCCGTCAAATTCCTTTCGGCAATCTACAAGTCGTATGAGTTCTTTGGCCATTGGCGTCCCCTTTAAGTTTGATACCGACCTGATATCGCAAAAAGAGGATGCGTATCGTGCCAAAGTCGGTATTTCCCGAGTATATTACATTTTTTTCTAAATCCGCGCCCTCTCACGGGGCACAGAATTTTTTAGCGTAAATCACAATATATATAAATAAATGTCAGTTGTCAACGGAAAATTCAAAATCGAAATATTTTTTTACAAAATCAATGTTTTCAATCGAAAAGCTCTGACCGCAGAGGTAGTTCAGCACTCCTGCATCACTTGTAAACGCGAATTTTATGCGGTAAGAATACAGCGCCTGAGCTTTCTCTCCGTACTCCCTGTTCTTGTGCTCAAGACCATATTTGCCGTCGCCAAGAAGCGGGCTGCCTTTTGCCGACATCTGCGCGCGGATTTGGTGAGTGCGTCCCGTAATAAGATGACACTCCACAAGAGAAAGACCATCCTTCGTCTGCAAGGTACGATACTCTGTAACGGCTTCCTTTGCTCCGGGACAACTCTGTTTTTTGACAAATACCTGATTTTTTGCAGCATCCTTGAAAATCCAATCTCGCAGTACGCCTTCTTTTGGACTAGGTTTCCCGTATACGGCACAGAGGTAATATTTATCTATCTCCCTGTCTCTTATTTTTTCATTCATAATCCGTAGCGCCTCGGCGTTTTTCGCGGCGATTACGATACCGCCCGTGTTGCGGTCGATACGATTGCAGAGCGCCGGCGAAAAGGAATTTTCACCGCGCGGATTCCATTCGCCTTTTTGATAGACATAGGCTTGTATGTTCGATATCAGCGTGTCATATGTCCACTCGCCTGCACTGTGGCACAAAACTCCGGGTTTTTTGTCCACAAGCAGGATGTTCTCGTCCTCGTAGACTACTGTCAGCCTCGGAGCCGCCACTTTTAGATAAGCGTTCTCCTCCGAGGGCATTTCAAAAAACTCGTCATTTATATAAAGCTGCAAAATGTCACCTACCATAACCTTATCGTCGCGCTTTGCACCCTTTCCGTTCACTTTAATGCGTTTTAAACGGATGTATTTTTGCAGCAGCGAATCCGGCAAAAGCGGAACAGCCTTGCCGATAAAACGGTCAAGGCGCTGGTTTGCATCATTTTTTGCAACGGTCAGTTCTTTCATATGTTTCTCCAAATAAAATTGTAAAATCCCGAAAAAGTATTATAATAGAATTATATCTTTATATTGCAATAGGTCAGATAATCCCAGCAATCGGTTATTGAACCTCATTCTCAACGCGCCGTTGTGGCATATTACTAGAATCCGTATAATAAACGCAACGCGCTTTTTGCCGCAGGCGCTCGGCGCCGTTGCGGCATGTTATTTAAATCCATATAATAAACGCAACGCGCTTATTATACCATTTCTTTTTACATTAGTATATATCATTTTTTTGTTGACAAGCCGCGATATATAAATTATAATGCTTAAGCGACTATGTGAGGTGCTCAATGAGGCTTAATCTCTGCAAAATCATCGAAATGCCCGGCAGTTGTCTGCCGTTTTCTTGTGAACTTGAAACGGAAAGGCTAGCTTGCCCGGCGATAAAGAGTTTTGTTTCGTCTCCTTTTGCAGAAGGACAAATAACAAATATGGCCGGTGCTCTTACACTGACCGGAACGATAAAAGCCGAAATGGTCTGCATCTGCGACAGATGTTCTGCCGAATTCCACTGCAATAAAGAAATACCTTTAGAGGTAAAGATTGCGGCTGATTTGTCAGACGAAGACAATCCCGAGATATTCTCGCTTAAAGGAAACTGGCTGGACTTGAGCGATGTGCTTGAAACCTGCTTTATTCTCAGCACCGAGACGAAATTCCTCTGCAGGAAGGACTGTGCAGGGCTTTGTCCTATCTGCGGCAAAAACCTTGATGCCGGTCCCTGTGGCTGCAAAAAGGAAATTGATCCAAGACTAGCTGTACTAGGTCAGCTTTTGGACAAGAATAACTAATAAAAGCTGTCAAACCAGCTAACAACAGGAGGTGTCACCATGGCGGTTCCAAAGAGAAAAACTTCAAAGGCAAGAAGAGATAAAAGGCGTAGCTCCGTTTGGAAACTCGATGTGCCCGGTATTGTTGCGTGCCCCAACTGCGGCGCGTATCATATGCCCCACCGCGTATGTAAAGCCTGCGGTTTCTATAATGGACGCAAGGTTCTCGACGTTAAGAAGTAAACTGATTAGCTTGAGGAGAGGAGGCACACGCCCCCTCTCCTTTTGCTTTGTGCTCGGAGCACAAAGCAAGCCCCGCATCGCAAAAAACTGATTTGACAATTTAGTATACAAACTCATCTTGTCTGTGGACATACCCTGTAATTCAATAAGGTGGCAGCTAAAGCCGCATATTTTATACGCTTTTTGCGGACGATGTCAGTGCCACCCTGCCGTATCTATATACGCCTACAGGCGGCGCTTCCTCGTCTGCGGGCCATCTCTTTGCGCTCCGATTGCAGAAAGGATTGGTCAACCCTATGAGCTCTGTCATCAAGAAAATCGAAAAGCACAGTCCCCTGCTGCACAAGGCAAAGACTGGGGACAAACTCCTTAGCATAAACGGCAAAGAGATTACCGATGTGCTCGATTATAAGTTCTTTTCCTACGACACGCGGCTTGATGTCGTTCTCGAAGCCGAGAACGGACAAACGCGCAATGTCAAGGTAAAAAAACCGGCGGGCGGCGATTTGGGCCTTGAGTTTGAAACATATCTCATGGACAGAGCTCACGTCTGTAAAAACCGCTGCGTTTTCTGCTTTGTCGATCAGCTTCCGAGAGGTCTTCGCAAAACGCTGTACTTCAAGGACGACGATGCGAGGCTGAGCTTCTTAACAGGCAACTATATTACGCTTACAAATCTTTCGGCGCGCGAAATTCAGCGTATAATTGATTTGCGAATCAGCCCCATTAATGTCTCCGTCCACGCAACAGAACCCGCGCTTCGCGCAAAGCTTCTGGGTAATCCCGAAGCGGCTAACGGCTACGAGCTTCTAAAAAAGCTTGCCGCAGGCGGCATAACGATGAATTGCCAGATTGTTTGCTGTCCGGAACTGAATGACGGTGTTGCTCTCTCGCAAAGCATGAGAGACCTTGCGGCGCTATATCCTCAGGTATACTCTGTTTCGATAGTTCCTGTGGGACTTACGAAATACAGGGAACACCTTTTCCCGCTACGCCCCTTCAAAAAGGACGAAGCCAACGAAACTATTTCCAGAATCGACGCTTTCGGTGAAGTATGCTTTGAAAAGTATGGCAGCCGTATTTTTTTTCCTTCGGACGAGCTGTTTCTAAAGGCCGAAAAGCCTATTCCCGAAGACGAGTATTACGAAAACTACACCCAGCTTGAAAACGGCGTCGGTCTCCTGCGGCTTTTACAGTCCGAATTCATGTCCGCTTTGGAAAACGAGGACGGAAAATGTGACGGAATCCCATTTTCTATTGCCACGGGTGTTTCGGCAGCTCCTTTTTTGTCAAAGCTAATAGTGACAGCACAAAAAAAATATGATAATATGAATGGTAAGGTTTATTCGATAATAAACAACTTTTTCGGACATACAATAGATGTTGCGGGACTCGTAACCGGCGGCGATCTAATCACTCAGCTCCGTGGCAAAAACTTAGGCATGCGGCTACTCATACCTCAGAGTATGCTGCGCGACGGCGAGGGAGTTTTCCTTGACGACGTCACAATAGAGGAAGTCGAAAGTGAGCTTAATATCAAGGTCATCCCCATCGAGCAGGACGGAAACGACCTTTTATTTGCCATGACAGGCAACTTTTCAAAACGCGATTTGGCTTATCCCAAAGCCTAAACACTTCGCAAGCACCTAAATAAAAATTGGAGGAGGGCAACTTATGAAACCGCTTGTTGCCATAGTGGGGCGTCCAAATGTGGGCAAATCCCTGCTTTTTAACAGAATAGTCGGTCAGCGGCTCTCCATAGTCGAGGATACGCCGGGAGTCACGCGTGATAGGCTCTATGCCGACTGCGAGTGGAACGGCGTCAAATTCGACGTTGTTGACACCGGAGGAATCGAGCCCTCAACGGACGATGAGATTTTGCTTTTCATCCGTGAACAGGCACAGATAGCCATTGATACGGCAGATGTCATCGTATTCGTAACCGAAATCGGAACCGGCGTCACAGCCGCCGATATGGATGTTGCCAACATCCTGCAGCGCTCACGCAAACCCATCGTGCTTGTCGTGAACAAAATGGACAAAACAGGAATTGTCGACCCTAATTTTTACGAGTTTTATTCTCTCGGACTGGGTGACCCGATTGCCGTTTCAGCCGTTCACGGCCACGGAACTGGCGACATGCTTGATGCCTGCGTCAAAGCTCTCCCAAAAATCGAGCAAAACGAAGAAGACGACGAGCGTATCAAGGTTGCCGTAATCGGCAAGCCGAATGTCGGCAAGTCCTCGCTTATAAACCTCATTTTGGGCGAAAACCGCTGCATTGTTTCCTCCATTGCCGGCACTACGCGCGATGCTGTCGACAGCCGTGTGGATAACGAATTCGGTAAATATATCTTTATTGACACGGCGGGAATCCGCCGTAAATCTAGAGTCGATGACCGCATTGAGAGATTTTCCGTCATGCGCGCTCAGCTTGCAATCGAGCGCTCTGACGTGTGCCTTATTATGGTCGACGCGCGCGAAGGTGTAACAGAGCAGGACACGAAAATTGCAGGTCTTGCGCATGAAGCAGGCAAAGCGAGCATAATAATCGTTAACAAGTGGGATCTTATCGAGAAAGACTCGAAAACCATGGAGAGAATGCGCGCAGAGATTATGCAGGACTTCAGTTTTATGTCCTATGCGCCTGTACTCTTCATATCCGCTTTGACAGGCCAGCGCATACCCCGCATTTTTGAGCTTGTGAACTATGCCGACAATCAAAGCGCGATGCGCATCACTACGGGCATGCTCAACAATGTTCTTGCCGACGCTCAGGCAAGGGTTCAGCCCCCCACAGACAAGGGCAAACGCCTGAAAATCTACTACATGACCCAAACCGGAATACGTCCCCCTCATTTTGTTATTTTTGCGAACAGCCGCGAGCTATTCCATTTTTCATATCAGAGATACATTGAAAATCAGATTAGAAGTGTTTTTGGATTGGAGGGTACGCCCATTCGCATGACCATCAGGCAAAAGGGCGATACGGAGTAATGGCAAAGATAACGATTTTCTTGGTAATCACGGGCATTGTCGCCTATCTTCTTGGCGGAATTAATGGCTCGATTATTGCCTCTATGAACTTTTTTAATAAAGACGTCCGCCATTTTGGCAGTGGAAACGCGGGGCTTACAAACTTCGCGCGTACTTTTGGCATTAAGGGCGCAGCTATAGTAATCATCGTTGACGTTCTGAAAACCGTCGCGGCTATTATGATTGGTCGCTGGTTGCTCGGAATGGTCGGTTTCGCAATGATTGGCATGCTCTTCGCAGGCTTCTGCGCAATGCTCGGTCATGTTTACCCCGTATATTATCATTTCCACGGCGGTAAGGCTGTTTTGTGCGTGGGAACTCTCGCATGGATGGTAGACTGGCGCGTGGGGTTTATCTGCTGGGTCATATTCCTCGTGATCATCGTATTCACGAAGTACGTTTCGCTTGGCGCTGTCGCAAGTATTGTGTTCCTGCCCGTCGGCATCTGGGCATTCGACCACTCGGGGCTTGAGGGCGTTTTGGGGCTTCTCTGCGCGTTGCTGATGATTTTTGCCCACCGCGACAATATCAAAAACCTTATAAACGGTACCGAAAACAAGCTCAACATCGGCGGCAAAGGGAACCATAGCTAACGGTGACACATTAATATTGAAACATTTTCGGGGCGGAAACACGACCATACGGTTTCTGTCCCGAAAATTTGCTCTCTCTATCCACTTCGATAGCGCTTTAAATGTAATCATTATTGACAACATAAATAAAATCTGGTAGTATACCACTTGCGGCGACAGTGATATCCGCAACGATTTGGGGGCGTAGCTCAGCTGGGAGAGCGTCTGACTGGCAGTCAGAAGGTCAACGGTTCGATCCCGTCCGTCTCCACCAAAACCGAAAAACAGCCTAAAACTCTCGTTTTAGGCTGTTTTTCGTACATTTTTAAACTTTTCAGTAGGGCCGTGCTGACGTCGGGTGTAGCGCAATTCCTTTATGACTACGCACAGCAAGTTGACGCAATGCTGTGTAGTATAGGGGTCACAAACCGCTTGCGCACGAATGAACGATGTTATAAACGAATTATTCCTCGAACGAATTGACTCGAAACAATAATATTCCCCTAACATACAATAAAATATTGAATCTTACTCTGGCGTTCCGATTTGTCTTTTCAAAACGGAACGCCATTTTTTGTGCTCATTTTCAATAAAGCAGACGAGGATCAATAATTTTTGCTGTTCTGAAAAAAGATTGCACTATCCAACACAAATAATGTATCCGCAACAACAGTCATATTCCCACCGCAGTTCAATACCGTGCCTAGACGGATTCTTATACTTTTTTAATGCTTGAAGCTTTAACTTAAATACCGTTTTCATGCTATGTCTGATAATATTTGAATATGAAAATGGCTATGCTTATTTTCAATGAGAGGGAGGCTCGACGCTATGCAGATTGTCGTACAAATAGTTGGTGCGATTGCAATCGTACTGCTCGGTTATTATTTCGTAATTCTTATGAAAGGTGAAAAACAATGACGGCTACTATTTTACAATACGCACTATACCTTATCGTTCTGATTGCGCTGGCAATACCGCTTGGCGCTTACATCGGAAAAGTCATGAATAGTGAAAAAGTTTTTTTATCAAAAGTATTTGTCCCATGTGAGAACTTTGTCTACAAGGTCATGCGCGTAAACAAAGATGAGCAGATGAACTGGAAAAGGTATCTGCTCTCAGTTCTTTTGTTCAGCGGCGTCGGTTTTGTATTACTGTTTGCCATTCAAATGCTTCAAGGCATTTTGCCGGGAAATCCGCAGAATGTTTCAGGAATGAGCTGGCACTTATCCTTTAATACGGCGGTCAGCTTCATTACAAACACGAACTGGCAGGCGTACAACGGAGAATATCAGGTAAGTTACCTCACTCAGGCGCTTGGACTTACCGTCCAGAACTTTGTATCTGCCGCAACGGGCATTTGTGTGCTCTTCGCTCTTATTCGTGGGTTCATCAAGGTTAAGACTGACGGACTGGGTAACTTCTGGGCAGACATGACACGAGTTACACTGTATGTTCTAATTCCTATTTCTCTGGTGCTTTCTCTCTGCCTTGTGGGCGGCGGCGTCGTGCAGAATTTGAAATCCGCCGAGACAGTCTCGCTTGTTGAACCGATAGCCGTTGACAGCGCGGGCAATATCCTTGAAAACGCTGTCATTGATATGGACACAAACACGGTTGCTGTCGACGGAGTTGCTGTCAAGGATGCTGATATCATTACTGAACAAATCGTCCCCTTGGGTCCTGCGGCAAGTCAAATTGCTATTAAGCAGGTCGGGACAAACGGCGGTGGTTTCTATGGTACAAACTCAGCTCATCCGCTGGAAAACCCAAGTCCTTTTACAAATCTGATTGAGTTGCTCTCAATCCTGCTAATACCTGCGGCGCTTTGCTTTACCTTTGGCAGGAATATTAAGGACAAACGTCAGGGACGCGCTATTTTCTGCGCCATGATGCTCATGCTTGTTATTGCGCTTTCCTGCATTGCTGTCAGTGAACAGGCCGCAACACCTCAGCTTATGCAAAACGGAACTGTAGATGTCAGTACCATTAATCAAGCAGGCGGCAACATGGAGGGCAAGGAAGCTCGTTTCGGCATTGCGGGCTCCTCCACATGGGCGGCGTTTACAACGGCTGCTTCAAACGGCTCCGTGAACTCTATGCATGACAGCTACACACCTCTTGGTGGCATGATACCAATGCTTCAGATGCAGCTCGGCGAGGTCATCTTCGGCGGTGTCGGTTGCGGGCTTTACGGGATGCTTGCTTTCGCAATCCTCACCGTATTCATCGCGGGTCTGATGGTCGGCAGAACGCCTGAATATCTGGGTAAAAAGATTGAGCCATATGAGATGAAATGGGCTGTTCTTGTCTGCCTTGCAACCCCGATTGCAATACTTGTCGGCAGCGGCATTGCCGCTGCGGTCCCTCAGGTTGCAGACAGCCTAAAAAACAGCGGAGCACACGGTTTTTCAGAAATGCTCTATTCTTATACATCCGCCGGAGGCAACAACGGCTCGGCTTTTGCTGGGTTTAATGCCAATACCGTATTTCTTAATGTAACTCTGGGCTTAGTAATGCTCTTTGCACGATTTGTCCCAATTGTCGGAACTCTGGCAATCGCGGGAAACCTTGCGCAAAAGAAAATGGTAGCTACCACGGCGGGCACGCTTTCAACCTGCAACGTGATGTTCGTGCTGTTGCTCGTATTTATTGTACTGCTTATAGGAGCGTTGTGCTTTTTCCCCGCGCTCGCGTTGGGACCTATTGCAGAATACTTCAGCATGATCGCATAGGGGGGAGAAAATTATGAGTACAAAAACAAAAAGTGCTTTCTCAGATAAAAAAATGGTTTTTCGGGCAATCAAGGATTCCTTTGTTAAGCTCGCGCCAAAAACACAGGCACAAAACCCTGTAATGCTTCTTGTATATATTTCGGCAATATTGACGAGCGCCCTGTTTGTGTTGTCACTATTCGGCATCAAGGACGCAGGGACGGGCTATACTCTTGCAATTGCAATCATACTCTGGTTCACAGATTTGTTTGCCAATTTTGCGGAAGCAATTGCGGAAGGCCGCGGCAAAGCTCAGGCAGATTCTCTCCGTGCCGCGAGGAAGGATGTAGTAGCGCATAAAATACCGTCTGTTGACAAAAAAAACGTTATTACAAATGTTCCATCCGCCAATCTTAAAAAGGGAGAGTTAGTAATAGTAACGACGGGAGAGCAAATTCCCGCAGACGGCGAAGTGATTGATGGCGCGGCAAGCGTGGACGAAAGCGCAATAACCGGCGAATCCGCCCCCGTAATACGTGAAAGCGGCGGCGACAGAAGCGCCGTTACAGGCGGAACGACCGTTATCTCCGACTGGCTTGTTATCCAAGTTACAAGCGAACCGGGCAACAGCTTTTTGGATAAGATGATTGCCATGGTCGAGGGTGCGTCAAGAAAGAAAACGCCGAATGAAATTGCCTTGCAGATATTTCTTGTTGCTCTTTCAATAATATTCATTCTGGTCACGATATCCCTTTACACCTATTCGGTGTTTTCCGCCAAGCAGGCAGGAATCGACAATTTCACCTCGGTTACAACTCTGGTAGCACTGCTTGTATGCCTTGCTCCAACCACTATCGGAGCGCTTCTTTCCTCAATCGGTATTGCGGGAATGAGCAGGCTCAATCAGGCAAATGTTCTTGCCATGAGCGGCAGAGCTATTGAAGCCGCAGGCGATGTGGACATTCTTATGCTGGATAAGACCGGCACAATTACTCTAGGCAATAGACAGGCCTGCGACTTTGTTTCCGTAGATGACTGTGACCCAGCGGAGCTTGCGGATGCAGCCCAGCTTTCAAGCCTTGCGGACGAAACACCAGAGGGCAGAAGCATTGTAATCCTTGCCAAGGAACAGTTTAATATCCGTGGCAGAAGTCTTGCAGATAAACAGATGTCATTCATCCCGTTTACCGCAAAAACTCGTATGAGCGGCGTCGATTTTGACGGAAATGAAATCAGAAAGGGCGCGGCGGATTCCATCCGCGAATATGTAACTGCTAAAGGCGGCACATACAGTGCCCAATGCGATGAAGAGGTCAAAAAAATTGCCAATCAAGGCGGCACACCCTTGGTCGTAGCCAAAAACGGTAAGGTTTTGGGTGTAATTCATCTTAAAGATATCATCAAAAACGGTGTTAAGGAAAAATTCGCAGACCTTCGCAAAATGGGAATCAAAACCATCATGATTACAGGCGACAACCCTCTGACTGCTGCTGCGATTGCAGCGGAGGCAGGCGTGGACGACTTTCTTGCCGAGGCGACTCCTGAGGCAAAGCTCGAAATGATCCGCGACTTTCAGAAAAAAGGTCACCTTGTCGCCATGACGGGAGACGGAACGAACGACGCGCCGGCACTCGCGCAAGCAGATGTTGCGGTTGCAATGAACACTGGCACACAGGCGGCGAAGGAAGCCGGAAACATGGTTGACCTTGACTCCTCACCGACAAAACTTATTGACATTGTTCGCATAGGCAAACAGCTCCTTATGACAAGAGGCAGCCTGACAACCTTCTCCATTGCGAATGATGTTGCAAAGTATTTTGCAATCATCCCTGCTCTGTTCGTTGGGTTATACCCGGGACTTAAGGCGCTTGATATAATGGATCTGCACAGTCCGGAAAGCGCCGTGCTGTCAGCTATAATTTATAACGCCCTCATCATCATCGCACTGATACCTCTGGCTTTGAAGGGCGTGAAATACCGCGAAGTTTCCTCCGGCAAGTTGCTTTCCAGAAATCTTCTGATATACGGTCTTGGCGGACTTATCGCACCGTTTATCTTCATCAAGCTCTTGGATATGCTGCTTGTTACAGTCGGATTGATATAAGAAGGCGGAAACATGAAAAATCCCGACACTCAAAATGATTCGCTGAGCGGCAGTATGGCACAGGCAGCTTTATGCCTCCAAAGCGGTAACTTTGAAAGAGCATATGAACTAATCTCCGAGGCGATGTGCGCGGCTCCGGATGCGCCGGAGCCCCACAATCTTCTCGGAATATGGTTTGAACTCAGAGGGGACGAGGTCAAAGCACGCCGCCACTACAGGGCAGCTTATGCACTTGACCCTACATTCAAGCCAGCATGCAAGAATCTCGAACAGATCTGCACCGTTTTTGATAGCAAAGATCCAAGAACATACGATTATGGCATTGAGGCGGAAGATACGGCAACAGGTAAAGCCAGAAAACATCAGGTGAAGCACATTATTATAATGACGCTAAGCTGAAAAAAGGAGGACATTATGAAATCAATAAAAACTGTTTTGCCCAGAGCGGCATTGCTGGTTTTAATATTTACGTTGCTATGCGGTGTGGTTTATACTGCCGCGGTCACGGGAATTGCCCAGCTCGTTTTCCCCAATCAAGCAAATGGCAGTATAATTGAGGTGGACGGCAAAAAATATGGATGCGAGTTGCTGGGGCAACAGTATTCTGACGAGAGCCATATGTGGGGGCGAATTATGAATATCGACACCACCACCTTTACTGATGAAAACGGTCATAGGCTTATGTATGCGTGGCCGAGCAACTTAAGCCCAGCAAGTGAGGAATATGCCACACTTGTAAAAGAGCGTGTGGAAATGATAAAAACAGCAAACCCCGACATGGAAGATGCAGCCATTCCCGTTGATCTTGTCACTTGCTCAGGAAGTGGGCTTGACCCGGAAATTTCGGTTGCCGCCGCAGAGTATCAGGTGACTCGGCTGGCAAAAAACAACGACATGACGGATGAAGAGGTACAGTCCATTATCAATAAATGTACGAACCACCGCTTTCTAGGAGTATTTGGTGAGGAAACAGTAAATGTCCTCAAGGTTAATCTAATGCTTGACGGTATTCTGTAATTTATAAAACGAGCTTCCGCGGAGAAACCCGCGGAAGCTCAAATTGCTTGCTTTAGAATAACAGTAATTTGAAAAACGCGCGCCCATTATGGTATAATGTCCGCAGAATAATTATTATACGGATATTAAAAAAACAAATACCACAACGGCGCGTTGCACATGTGCCATATGAAACAAAGAGGTTGCAATATGTTGGATAATCGAAAGACTCCGGAGGACTTCTTAAAGGAATTAAAAAACGAGAAAATAGTACGCGGAAAGCTGAAGATTTTCTTCGGCTATGCGCCAGGCGTCGGTAAAACCTATGCAATGCTTCAGGCTGCGCATGAAGCGCTAGAGCAAGATATTGATGTAGTCGTTGGATATGTTGAACCTCACGCCAGACCCAATACAATAGCGCTGCTGAAGGGTTTAGAGCAACTGCCCACTCTAAGCCTTGAGCATAAGGGTATCACTCTCCATGAGTTCGATTTGGACGGAGCTCTGCGTCGCTTTCCGCATCTAATTCTGGTGGACGAGCTCGCGCACACCAACGCCGAAGGCTGCCGTCATAATAAGCGCTATCAGGACATTGACGAGCTTTTGCGCATGGGAATTGACGTATATACAACGGTCAATGTACAGCACATCGAAAGCCTAAACGACATCGTGTCGTCATTCACAGGTGTCGTAATTAGAGAACGTATACCCGACCGCATTTTCGATGGGGCTAATCAGGTGGAACTCGTTGATATTGAGCCGTCCGAGCTTATCAAACGCTTGAACGAAGGGAAAATATATAGACAACAGCAAGCCCAGAGTGCTCTTAACAACTTTTTTACAATAGAGAACCTGACGGCTCTTCGTGAGATTGCGCTCAGGCGAACCGCAGACCAAGTTAACTTAAATATTGCAAAGGTCAAACCGACGTCGGCCTGCGATTTTCATGCAGAAGAGCATATTCTTGTCTGTCTTTCCTCGTCGCCCTCCAACCCCAAAATCATCCGTACGGCGGCACGTATGGCAGCGGCTTTCAAGGGCCGGTTTACAGCTTTGTTTGTCGAAACAGCGGCATTTTCGGAAATCTCAGAGGAAAATCGCATGAGACTCAGTCAAAACGTTCACCTTGCCGAACAGTTTGGCGCAAAGATAGAAACCGTTGTTGGCAATGATATACCATTCCAGATTACGGAGTTTGCGCGTCTTAACGGCGTTTCAGATATTGTGTTGGGCAGGAGCAATGACAAACACAAGCTGTTTTCCAAACCCACTTTCACAGAACAACTGGCGGCGCTTGCCCCGAATTTGGAAATCCATATTATTCCGGATAAAAATGCGAAACCCTACAAAGCTCAGAAAGCTAAAAATAAGCCGGTGACCGTTAAACCGGCGGACGTTATGAAATCACTTGCCATACTGATTCTTTCAACGCTTATTGGCTTCTTGTTTCACTATGCCGGATTTAGCGTGGCAAATATCATAACAGTTTATATTCTTGGTACGCTTGTTACCGCCGTAATTACTTCCAATAGGGTTTACAGCCTTGTAGCATCAGTTTTAAGCGTCTTAGTGTTCAATTTTTTCTTTACGGCGCCTTATTATTCGTTTTTGGCATACGATCCGGGCTATCCGGTTACCTTTGTTATCATGTTTATTGCTGCTCTGATGAGCGGTAATTTGGCTACAAAAATTAAACAGCAGGCAAAGCAGTCCGCTCTGGTAGCAAGCCGCACAAAAACGCTGCTTGAAACTAATCAGCTTCTTGAACGAGCCAAGAGCAAGGACGACATTATTGAAATCACTGCGAACCAACTTCTTTCGCTGCTTAATCGAAGTATTATCATTTATTCTGCGGATGAAAATGGTTTGTCCGAGCCAATTATTTTCCCCGGTGTTAACACAGCCATACCAAAAGACGATATTACGTCAGAAAAAGAACGCGCGGTCGCTGCATGGACTTACAAGAACAACAAGCACGCAGGTGCGTCCACCGATACACTATGCGGTGCAAAGTGTTATTATCTTGCCATCAGAAGTGCAAATGGCGTCTATGGCGTTGTAGGAATATTGCTAGGCGGAAAAGACTTGGAACCACTTGAAAACAGTCTGATTCTTTCAATTTTAGGAGAATGTGCGCTGGCTCTCGAAAAGGAATTGTATATTAATCTTGAGCGAGCTGCGGCGGTTCAGGCGCAAAAAGAACAACTTCGCGCAAACCTTCTGCGTTCAATATCTCATGACCTGCGAACACCGCTCACAAGCATTTCCGGCAATGCCACCCTACTGCTGCAAAATAATCTGGTTCCGGAAAAATGCAAACGGCTTTACACGGATATTTATGATGACGCACAGTGGCTGATTAATCTTGTTGAAAACCTGTTGTCCGTTACCCGCATTGAAGACGGTGCAATGCAGCTCAATATGGATCCGGAGTTGGTTGACGAGGTCATCACAGAGGCCTTGAAGCATGTTAGCAGAAAGAGTGCAGAGCATACCATCACCTTTATTCGAAGCGCCGAATTCTTACTCGCCAATATGGATACGCGCCTTATCATGCAGGTTGTTATCAATCTCGTTGACAATGCTATCAAATACACACCACAGGGCTCAATAATTGAAATATCAGCGGTCAAAAACGGTGATATGGTGGAAGTATCCGTTTCCGATAACGGCCCGGGCATATCGAAAGAAGAAAAAGAAAAGCTGTTTGAAATGTTCTATACTGCAAACACCATGGTTTCCGACAGCCGAAGAGGTCTGGGTCTTGGGCTTGCGCTGTGCAAATCCATTATTACCGCTCACGGAGGCACGATTTCCGTATCTGACAATCCACCTTCAGGCTCGATATTCCGCTTCACGCTTCCAATTAAGGAGGTCATTATAAATGAATAAACCTTTGATACTTATTGTTGAGGACGATTCCTGCGTCAGAAATCTCATCTCAACGACATTGGAAACCACTCAAAGTTTTCGCTATCATATGGCAATTAACGGTGAGCAGGCGCTGCTAGAAGCGACATCCCAAAATCCCGATGTAATATTGATGGATTTGGGACTTCCAGACATGGATGGAGTGGAGATTATTAGAAAGGTGCGTTCGTGGACAACCACGCCTATTATCATAATCAGTGCACGAGGTGAAGATAAGGATAAAATAGACGCGCTGGACGCAGGTGCGGACGACTATCTTACAAAGCCTTTTTCGGTGGATGAGCTTCTCGCCCGACTGCGGGTTGCGCTGCGCCGCGCAAGCTATTCGAGAAACGATAATGAGGCTGGCAGCAGCGTATTTGTAAACGGCGAACTGAAAATTGACTTTGCTTCAGGCTGCGCCTATTTTGAAGGGCAGGAAATGCACCTGACTCCGAACGAATACAAGCTGCTCTGCGTGCTAGCTCAGAACGTAGGGAAAGTACTTACGCGGACATATCTTCTCAAAGAGGTTTGGGGAAGTGCACTGGAAAGCGATGTTGCTTCGCTTCGTGTGTACATGGCTATGCTTCGGAAGAAGATAGAAAAAGACTCTGAAGAACCAAAGTATATCCAAACCCATGTAGGAATTGGGTATCGGATGCTGAGGGTTTAATCCGTATATTCTCCAGTAACCCAGTAACCAAATCTGTGGTTTGAGAGTGCACACCCGATACTTCGGTTGAGCGTCTGACTGGCAGTCAGACGCTCAACGGTTCGATCCCGTCCGTCTCCACCAAAATCAAAAACAGCCTAAAACTTACGTTTTAGGCTGTTTTTTGTATATTTTTATAACTTTTTCGTGGGGCGTAACTACCCTGGGTACTCTTATGCAACCACGCTAATGGTATTCGGATTTTTAATTAGATTACATAAATCAGATACTTATACTGATATCCCATTAAAAGATAGACATAATCCAATCGCGACCCTTAATGCTCTTCACAGTAGCCGTGGAAAGCGAACAGATGGTATCACAGAGCCTGACAACAACTTTTTCAAGAGTCTGGAATATCTCATTTCTGAATCCGCGTTTGCGTATTTCTTTCCAGACTTGTTCAATCGGATTCATTTCCGGTGTATATGGAGGTAACGTAAAGAGTTCAATATTAGGAGGTATTTGTAGCCCTTTAGACATATGCCACGCGGCGCCATCCACAATCAACAGAATAAAATCATTGGGGTACGCCGCCGACAGTTCATGTAATAACACATTCATGCAATCTGTGCTGCAATAAGGCAGTATCAGAAAAAACGATTCTCCTGTTTGTGGTTCCACCGCGCCGTAAGCATAGCGAAACTCCCGAATATGATGGCATGGCACCATTGGACGTATGCCCTTCATGCAGCAACAATATTTTGGCTTGTTGATGCGCCCAAACCCCGATTCATCCTGAAACATCAGGCGAACCTTGCCTCTTGATAAATTGTTGAAAACTTTTAGCCGTTGAAATTCCGAGTTAATTTTTTTGAGGCTTCTACCACCTCTTCACTGGCTTTGTTTGGATGCTTGGATCGTGGCATGACCTTTCGCCAGTCATGACGGTGCAAAACGCGGTAAATTTGACCGCTACCTATACTGTGACCGACTAAATTTTCATATGCCTGTTTGATTTCACCAGTCTCAACAAGCTGTCCGCTTTTCGCGCGAGTTTCAAATTCAGTTAAAAATTGTGTCTCTTCTTCCAAACTCATATTTCGACGATTTCCACCGAATTTACCACCCATCAATGCTTCAATTCCGCCTTTGCTATACGCGGACCCCCATCGGCTTACTACTTTTGCCGACGTATCCAACTTTTCGGCAATCTCCGCGTTTCTCTTCCCTTCGCCTCGAAGCTGGACAGCCCATAACCGCTTGTCGACTCGTTTGTCCGTTATTGTTTTTCGCATTGCCGCGATTTCGTCCCTTTGAGCTTTACTAATTTCGTATGTCCTTGGCATCATCATCACCCTACATAATAATACCATATTCCCGCTATGCTGTCTACTTATTTGTTGGATAATAGTATAATACAGCCTGTTTGAAATGTAAAGAGGTCTGATCCCGAGATTGTAATTGCTTTTCACGCGGACGATCTGACGCTTACTATTTAGCGTCATGTCTACCCAACCCCCCTACATCTGGTATTTCAATGGCTAGTGGAAGCCCCGCATAAACATTAAGTTTATGCGGGGCTATTGGTTTAACGGTCTCCGCAATATACATACATTAGACAAATAATTTGAATATTAATGTTATCGCTGCTCCAAGTATTATTGTCGCTGGAATTGTTACTATCCATGCCACAACAATACTTCTCGCAAGTGTCCATTTTACGGCGGAAAATCTTTTTGACGCTCCTACGCCCATTATGGAAGTTGTTATTACATGTGTAGTGCTTACAGGTGCGCCAAAATGCGTCATGATAGAAATAATAAGAGCAGCCCCGGTTTCTGCCGCAAACCCTCCGATGGGCTGTAGCCGATTCATATTCATCCCGACCGTTTTAATGATTTTCCATCCACCTATTGACGTACCAACCGCCATTGCGATGGCGCAAGCCAGTTTAACCCAGATAGGGATTCCTGCACTTTGATCCAGAACACCGGCACTCACCAAAGCCAGAGTGATAATACCCATAGATTTTTGAGCGTCATTGCTTCCGTGTGTATAAGCCATAAACGCCGCGGATAGAATCTGCAATTTAGAAAACCACTTATTTACAAATCTTTGCGAGAAAGGTCTGAAAATCACATATAGGAGAGACATAATCAAATATCCGAATACAAAACCGATAAGAGGAGATGTAATCAACGGAATTACTACTTTGTCGAGAACTTCCTTCCATATGATTTTATCAACACTGGATGCATAAACGACCGAGGCTCCAACAAGCCCGCCAATTAAAGCATGGGTGGAGCTGCTAGGTATCCCTAAATACCAGGTAATCAGATCCCAGATAATTCCTGAAAGCAAAGCCGCAATAATTACGTATTGCGCCAATGATCCATTTACAAAACCACTTGCAATGGTTTTTGCGACATTTGTGTTGATCAATGCTCCAACGAAATTCAAACAGGCCGACATTATAATGGCATTTCTGGGGGAAAGCACACGTGTGGAAACGGAAGTTGCGATTGCATTTGCCGTATCATGAAAACCATTGATTAGGTCAAAGATTAAAGCAAATCCAATAACCAGAAATAACATTACATTAAGCATTCTTCATTACTACTCCTTCAACGGTGTTTGCAACTTCTTCACACGCATCCAAGGAATTTTCCAGAAATTCATAAATCTGCTTCCATTTTATAACTTCGAGTGCAGCCATTCCGTCAGCAAATAATGCGGTCATCGCGCTTCTGTAAATATCGTCACCTTCATTTTCAAGACGGTTTACTTCAATTACTTTGGGTGCCAATAATTTGCTGGTTTTCATATTTTTAAGCTCAATCATCATTGCATTGAGTTCTACAGTGCTTTTAACAATCAGATCGGATAAAACCTTCGCATCATCATTTATGGATTTAATATTAAACATTCTGAAGCTATGCGCGGTATCCTCGATAGTATCGGTTATATTATCGAGTTCTCTTGCAATGGTATTGATATCTTCTCTATCGAGCGGAGTAACAAATGACTTGTTCAGTTGGTGCATAACTCTGTGAAATACTTGGTCACACTCGTGTTCAATTTTCTTGATTCCTTCAACTTTTTCATCTATATCAACATAGTTGTTGATTAGATCGTCCAGTTTAGATGCTGCGAGACATGCAAACTCTGACATCTCAACAAATAAACTAAAAAAGATTTCTTCTTTCTTCGTAACTAAAAACATAGTTCTCTCTTCTTTCTTCAATATCATTAGCAGAAGAATTATACTTTACTAGTCGAAAGATTGCAATAAACAATATTGTTTTTTATTATTACAACAAAAAGCAGGGTGGAAATTTATCTGTCCCACCCTAGATTTATAACTTTTACAACGTATTTTGTTATATCCACTTATAAGGTCTAATCCCCACTCATAACTTTACACATATAGTGGCTCGAAAGTCAAGACAAAAAAACAGGCTGGTTTTAATGAACCTGATATTTACATTAAGTATCAACCCGCCGCTTTCAGAAGCATCATAGGGAGAACTAAAAAAGAACAGTCATCGTATTTTGGAAAAGCATTTCAAATATATCGCCATTCAGAATTTCTACTATAAGTATAGGGATCAAGATGAAAAATACCTCCAAAAATGCATTGACTACTGTTTTACGGACACAGCAATGCTGCCAGAGATCGAGAAAGCTTATCTCCAAGAGGATACGGCCCAGATTCAGTCTTTTGCCCACGTTCATGGGCAAAAGAAGCTAAGAACAAAATGGAAAACCCAGTTAACTAAAACCTATGATTTTTTATTTGTTGACATGAAATATTATTTAGTTCCCTTTACTATTTTTTCTAAAACAATTGCTTCAGGTATTTTGAATTAAACAAATTAAAATGTTGTCGCAAGATATTTTTGCCTATAGAATTTCAGCCAATGGCAATCACATCTTACGTATCACGTAATTGTAGCTTGTGCTTATATATGGATTTGGGAGGCTTCCTAATGCCGTGCTCCGTCAACTGCGCGCAGTTAATCCTGATACCCAAGCCTGCAAAGACGCATTGAACAATTCTTTGGCCGCTATGAAATAATGCTTGATGGTTAAGCTCTTCTTTCATTGTTTAGCACGCAACATTGGCTGAAGAGAAATTGCAAATGTGGTTACTGTCACCATGTTGGTAGGAAAAAGACAACCCCCATCGCGAGTCGTATCAATACGAATTCTCTGATGACCGGTACAGATGTGTAGGCGCTCGACGCCCATCACATTTCCATATATGGTCCGCATCAGGTGCCCATGCTTTTCTCTTGGGGGTGCACACCGGATACTTTAGGAGAGCGTCTGACTGGCAGTCAGATGGTCAACGGTTCGATCCCGTCCGTCTCCACCATATTAGAAAAGGTAATATAGTACTGCAAAGTCATCTGCATAGAAAACACTTGTTTTAAGCAGCTTCGCCGCCCTGAAGGGGCAGTCGGCGGTTTTACCAAATTGAATGAAACTGATGTGAATAATATTTACCGTCTGATGGTATAACATATTGAGTTAGCAAAAAAATATAGCAGATGAATTTCGCCTGTACGGTATTCATCTGCTATATTATATTAATTTGAGGTACCTACCCAAACGAGTATCGGTCTAAATGAGGATAATTCTGCGCTTAAGCAGTCTCGGCCAATAATTAGCGCCAGTGGTACATAATAGATTNNCA
>JGI24146J20443_1000348_pt1 | contig 38730 bp, 51 predicted proteins | sample BarGraIncub1131A_FD_20443 | JGI IMG/M metagenome (IMG submission 20443) | reverse complement strand
GCGGGCCAACCGGCTGGCGTCGATCCCCGAAATGGAAAAGAGCACGGTGCAGATGGTCTATCTCGGCGACGGCCCGACGCGACAGGAGGAGGTCCCGATGCTGGACACGCTCGCTCCCGACTGGATCGACGCGCCCAGGGGTGAGATCCGGTTCCTGCGTGACTGGGCGGAGAGCTCCGCCGGCGGATCCGGAGCCCGGCTCTGCGAACACTGGTCGCTGCAGCTCTACGACTACACCCATGATGGTAAGCGGCACATGGGGTTCACTCCGCTCTGGGCTGCGGCCGATGGAGGACTGAAGCTACCGAAGATAGAGGCGCGTAAGTGCGCCACGGACGCCTTCCTGATGGAGCGGCTGGAGCAGTTCGACCGGAAGGCCGGCTACCCGATGGCCTGGTTCTTTTACCTGGTGCACGGCAATCGCCTGAGTTATCAGGTGGGGGACAGAGTGGCAAAGGGGATCCAGGAGGGGAGGATCGCGCTCCCCGGGCACGACGCGAAGGTCGTAATGAGATGGCACGAGAGGCCGTACGGATTTTAGGCAAGACTTGGCCAAAAAAAGGAGTGCGTCGCTCAAAGCTCCGGCCTAACGGCAATGACCGCACGAAGTGTGGCCTTTTCTATTACCCCCTGCCCTGATCTCGAATCGATCCCACCCTCAATCGCAGTAACGACAGATTGATTCCCCTATCTCCACCACTCTTCCGTGTTCTCCATCTGATGTCCACCCGTTTCAAGGATGACGACCTTGGCGCAATCACAGGGTTCAAAGACAATTTGGTAAAAGCCTATCAAAAGCCGATTAAAAACCACCATGATAGTCTTTTCGGCACCTTCTGCCACTACCACTAGGGCGTGCCCTTGTGGTAGTAAGTGTACCCCAGCGTGGCACCAAATTGCTGAAAGTGCGCGGAAGAAAGCAGACAATGGACCGTAGTGGCAAATATTACAAAGGGTCACCTACGACACCACCCGTCACATCCCACTCGACACCTGTGGATGGCTATTCCCCTTTACTTGAATCATGAGAAGTAATATAGTGCACACTTATTGGTAAATTCTTACAACTGAGATGTATCAGCTTCAAGTCGGCACTGAAAAGTACCTGGATGCTGGAAGATGTATATCCCCCAGAATGGAAGGATACACAGGAGGGGGTATGCCCCAGCATTGGTTCACCATGTGATTGCATTGCGGCATAGAAGGTCGAGAGATCTTTCGTGAGGATAAGAATAGTAAAGGCTTTCTAATCATGTCGGCCGAGACCTTGGTGTTGTCCGGCGGGGCGAGATTGTATGCATGGCGCGCATTTAGCTGTTTGGGGTGAGCTGACGGGCGCACCCATGTTGCAGGACTGCCTGCAATTGAAAAGGCGAAGAAGGAGCTGAAGGGTAAGTAACAACAACTTACACAACTTACCAACGTTATATGTGCTCGCAATTTGAACTGTATAAGCTGAGAATAACCAAAATACGGATGGCATAACCAGACGGCAGTTGCTAAGCATGTCACATGCTCAACCGTTAGGAGCAAAAAATGCAATCATTACTAATCAACCTGGTTTTAGCCATGGTATTAGGTACTCAATGCACCTCATTTGCCCAGTCATGCTACGAAACTACAGTACAAAGTCCCTCACCGTTCATGGGAAATAACGGAGAAATCATAAAACTCGGCGACGGGTCACTATGGGAAGTCAAAAATGCCTATGAATACCTTTATGAATATCATCCGGCAGTGGTCGTTTGTCCCGAAAAAGGAAAACTGACTGTCAAAGGCAAGTCGATTAATGTGCAGGCTGTTTCATCTCGCCCCACAGGGGGCAAGAGTGGGGGGAATGTCATTGAAAGCATGATTGTAAGTAAATTTGAAGGGTTAAACGCTGGGAATTTTTATAAGCTCGCTAATGGCCAAATTTGGGAGCAAACCGAACCGTGGGTCTGGGTTTGGATATGGGTTAATCCTGCCGTAATGATTTACCCGGCCTCCGGTGGATACAAAATGAAAGTTGAAAATATTGAACACCCGGTTCTTGTCCAGCGGATCAAATGACATGCTTACAGCATAACAAATGACGGCTGGGGAAATGTCCAACAATCGGCGGCAGACGGTCGGCGCACAAGTCCGCGCTGCCGCTGCGCCTCACTACCGTTGGTCGCAGGACGGTGAAAATGAAAACAGATCATATTACAAAAAAGGATGAAAGCCTCGTCAAGGCTTATCTTATGAAATTTGGCCTCGTTACAGATAGATTTGCGGGAAATGACGCCACTAGGAATCAAAAAACGCCTGATTTCAAAGTAATTTCACTCACCGAAAAGTTTTTCTTTTGTGAAGTAAAGACAATATTAACTAAGACTACGGAAAAAGGGCTTGCTCATAGGACTATCCATAATAGTTTTACTAAAAACATTGCAGATGCCGTGGATCAATTTGATAGCGTCAATTACTTGCGGTTGGTCCCTAACGTTCTTGTGTGGATATCACACAATTTTCAAATTAACGACCAAAACCTGCGAGAACTCCTAACTGGCGAAATTTCAATAGAAAACAGAGTATACGTTGATTTAAAAAAATACCGATTTAGCAAAAGGACTTGCGGAAATCTAGAAAAAATAGATTTGCATATTTGGCTCTATCACGATGGTATTGGAAGACATTTCTACACCTCCTGCAGTGAAGAGTTTCATATTACTTTATCAAATATCTTTAAATAAATTGGCCGCAGTCCAAAGGAAGTCCAAATGAAAAACATTATGATTGCCTGGTTTTTTTGCCTCTTTGCAACTACTGGGTTTGCTGATGAGCTTGCAGCTACCAAGAGCGGAAAACAAGTGAACCTAAAGGATGACGGGACTTGGTCAGTTGTTGAAACAAAAGCAAAAACAATAATAAGTAATTCCGATTCACCTATCGATGTAGTAAATGCATATCTAAGTGTTAATGATTACGATGACAGGTTAAACTACATACTTGATCCGTATAGAGTCAAGTCATTGCGAGACGAACAAAACGTTGGAAGAACAGCTTGGGAAAAACCGATTTACAAAATTATCACAAAAAAAACACCAGGTAATCTTAAAATCGGCGAATGGGCAAAAATAGAAACTGTTATCCAGGGTCAAAACAATCAATGGGAAAATGTAATTTACTACCTTCAGAAAACAAAAAATGGGTACAAGATAGATTGGGAAAGTTCAATTGGTTACAATAAAATTACAGCTACAGAATTTAAATTAACTAAACCCATTAAACCCGTGAGAATTAGAGTGCTTGCAGAGTTAGTCGACTATTACAACTTTGAGTTTGCTAATGCAAGTGATACTATGTATAGCATACTAATGCGTGACAAAGATGGATTTACATACGGACATGGCTACGTAAGCAAAGACAGTAAAACAGGAAGTAAAATATTCAAAGCATTAAAAAATGGAGGTGGTCATTATATGGTATTCGATATCAGATCATTAGAAAATGGTCGTGACGGCTCCCATTTTCTGGTCGAAGACCTAGTAAGTGTTGACAGTTGGTTGATCAAGTAAAAGGCCGGAGTGTCAGGAAAGGCCGGAGTGTCAGGCCTGGACATGCCCCTTCAGGCTCCGAGACACTGATATTCAGGTCCAAAAGCGTCATTCATTCCAATGCGAGGTACCGGGAATAGCCGGCTAGTCGGTCGCTTGCCGGCCAACTGACGACACCTGAAGCACCTGTGGCCCGGGATCGTGTCCGGCGCCTGATGCTCATAATGGGCATCGAGTCTTTGGCTCCAAAGCCTGGTACGAGCAAGCGGCAACCAAAGCATCCTGTCTATCCGTATCTGCTGCGTGGGCTGACCATCGAACGGCCCAACCAAATCTGGGCAACCGACATCACCTACATCCCCATGCAAAGGGGATTCATGTACCTGATCGCGGTCATGGACTGGGCCACCAGAAAGGTCCTGTCGTGGCGGTTGTCGAACACGCTGGACACGCGGTTCTGCGTCGAAGCGCTGAAAGAAGCTCTTTTCAAGTACGGGGCACCCGAGATCTTCAATACCGACCAGGGCTGCCAGTTTACCAGCGAGGCGTTCACATCCGTCCTCAAGACCTGGAACATCAAGATCAGTATGGACGGCAAGGGGCGTTTCAAAGACAACATCTTCATCGAGCGGCTCTGGCGAAGCCTAAAATACGAGCGTATCTACCTGAGATCATATGAAACTGGGGTAGAGCTGTCCAAAGACCTCACGGCTTGGTTCAACTTCTACAACGAGAAGCGGGGCCACACGGCACTTGACAAGAAGACCCCCGATGAGGCTTATTCCAAGGGGCTTGAGAAACTGAGAACGGCGGCCTGACGCCGACAACCACAACAACGACGGGGCATTGCTTATTTCACCCCTCAGGCTGTCTCACAAATCCCGGCCACCTCACAGTTCCATTAGACATCAAACCGATTTGAAACTAAAAAAGCCCCGACAGACCCGCCATTTTTCTTTGGCGAGGTCCATCGAGGCTCTAGGCGTTCGATAGTGGGTTACACCCAAAGGTTAGTACGATATGCACAAGACATGATGTCCTGATTATCGCTTAGCCTTTCCCCGCGTGTGCGGGCTCCGCATCTACTTCAAAATATTACCCTGCGAATTATGTAGGCAAGTCAACACAATTAGTGGCACAGGCGCACAAGTCGATTTAACTGAAACTAACGGCTCTAAATGCCAGAATCAATTGTGGCTGGCTTCGGCCCCCAAATAAGGCAGTGAGCCGTGATATGGGCATTTTCAACCATTCGCGGCTTTGAGCACCGGTTCATCCAAAGTCAGCGTTATGCGAACCCCCATGGCTACAAAAATTCGTTGTGCCTTCTCAACGGAAATCCCATGATATTCGTTCCGTTCATCTTTTGAGACTGCAGCCTGTGATATCCCGAGTTTAGAGGCTAAATCATTTTGGCTTAGGTTCAAACAGATGCGTAATCCGATTAAAAGTTGCCCAATGTGCTCTAGATTGGAGATTGGCTCAAAAACACCACGACGCATTTTTTCATATACCTCAACTTCTTCTTTCAATTGTTCATGGAAAGAGAGTGTTGGCTTGCTGGCATGATCAATCTGTTCTTCTGTGAGACCCAATCCTCTCATTGCCTTGACCTGCTCAGCAATAATTTCCTGATCCTGTCGCAGACGAGTCACGGCGGCATTATATTCGCTCTCAGTCTTGATCATATATTCCTCCGTTAACGGATAATCTGAATGATGCCTTTTGCTTCCCACGTGTCTCTACAGGTGCGAAAAGCCGACGGAAAGATCATATCGTTCCCGTACTTATCGCGGATGCCTGTTTTATTATTGAGAATCGGTACGTGCGGATAAAGTTCAACGCGATATCTGTGCCACATTGGCAATTGTTTTTTGGGATAGCCACGGTATCCCTTTCTCGAATGGGGGTCCCAGGTCCAGCTCTTGTAAGGGTCAAGGGCGTTCAGGTTCTTTTCCAGGTCGCCGTTGGCTAGGGCAAGAAGATCGTTAAAAACGAAGTAGCCGTCGATATCATTGGGATGACTCTTTTGTTCAACGAATGACCCATCCAGGAATATTTCCGTGACGCCGATCTGCCACAGCTGCGACACGAGGACCTCCGCCTGATTGACCAGGTGCAGGCGCCATTGTGCATCCCAACCGGGCTCAATGTTTGCGCCAGGGCCAACGACAAGAAGAGACCTGCGCAACTCATCGAAATTCATTTTGTAATCGCCCGGGTCGAGGCATCCAATGGGATTGAATCGCAATACAGGCACATCTACCTCCTAGTTTCAGGTTATGTATAACCTATACGTTGTAAGCAGTCTAAGTCAAGTTTTTTTTCGCAGTGCATATGGGGCACAGCCTCCTCAATATCACATTAAACGCCGCCTAACCGGGTTTTCCGTTCCGTTGCCACCTAGACCCCTGAATGGGGTCGTGTCCGCTTTTAGAGGCTTTCCATAGTTCAAAACAGACACGAACGCGGTCCTGGCCGGCGCGGGAAGTTCCGCTCCTGGCAATGGGAGCGGACCTTTTTATTTGCAAGTTCACGGGAGAGCTGGTAGGTTGCGGAAACATTAAAACTTATCATCAAAGGGGGGAGGGCGCTATGCTTACAGACGAGCAAATTGAGAATGCAATTCAGAAGCTAGCACTGAAAAACGCACATCACGAGCATCATGATTGTGTTCGCATTTCTTATGAGTGGCTTGACGCGCAGAAAAAGTTGAAGCATCCGAGAAGATCGAGTCGCCCCCTCAAACACATCATCGAAAAATGGGGCGGCCGATACGTCTCGCAAAGTGATGTAGAAGTCGCTGCCTATCTGCACAAAGACATTGCGGGTGATTATCCTAATTTCAACATCAGCGCTCGGCTGGTCGAGCCTTTAACGGACAGGCTCAAAGGCATCGGTGAAGCACTAACACATGGCCCCAGCAAGCCGTACTCCGAGAATACTTATAAGGATAAAGAGTAAGACGCAATTGCCACGTCTAAAGTTTAGATTTGACAGGGTTCCGTTACATCTTCTTGAAGGATGTATTGAAGGGGGGCAACTGCTGGCCTTATTTTTCGATCAGCAGCAACACGTCCTCTGGTGCAAGCTGAATCTCTCCTCCATGCCCTTTCCGGATTTTGTCAGCTATCGCCTCGTGATATGGCAGGAGCCTTACCTGTCCCTTAGGGCTGAAGCAGTTCTTTCCTGAGCGGTAGAAGCTCATCCCAGAATACCCGCTGCTGTAGCCATCAATGATGATGCGTTTCTGTTGGCCTGAGGAGGGCACTTCGACAGTGACTAGGGCGTAAGTGTTGGTCCTCCAACTCGTGTCGTGAACCAGCAGTGTCTGCTCCGCGATTGGAGGATTTTTCTCAAAATGTTCCTTCACCGATTCGAATGTCCAGAAGAGATCGGCCGCCGCAGCCAACTTCTCCATGCGCGTATCCCTCTTCTTTCTGCACTCAGGGCACAGGCCCGTAGGAACCTTGAAGAGTTTGACTGGGCACGGGAACATGCCCATAAGCGACGTCATCGAGTCGGTGTAACCGCAGCTGCAGCCAGTACAGGTTTTTTCCCACGTGATTGTCTGCTCAGGTTTTCGCACGATATTTTCACCCTTGGTGGTTTCTTTCAGAGCGGATAGTTCATATAAGTCTGTCCCAACAAAAGGCGGCCATTGGCTTTTTTGTGCCTTTTGACCTTGTCCACCCCCCAGGTGCCCCACTGTTTGAAAAAGAAAGCGCTACCAAATCTATCGCATTGTTCCTTAATCGCCAGTACCCATTCTTGGTTCATCGGCCGTGCGTTGGGGCCGGATTCCCCACCTACAATTACCCAATGAATTCCGCTCAAATCTATATCCCCCAGGTCCTGAAGCAAGGGTTCAACTGATAGGAATCGAACTGTTGCATTCACTTGCCGCAAGTGTTCTATTCTGGGCATCCCGCTTTTTCTATCCTCTACAGTGACTCCAAGCCAGACGTTGGGAGGAAGGGGCTGAGAACCAAAATACAACGGCAGCCGGTAGGCACGTTTGGTGAGTATTTGGTAGGTATGGTGCGGAGTCTGCCTTATCACCTCAAAAACATCGTCAATAAAGCAGCTTGGAACCTCCTCGTGAAATAGATCGCCCATAGAGTTTACAAAGAATCGGGTTGGCTTTTTCTTACGTAAAGGCTGCGTCAAGCGCTCGGGTAGGAGCGTCACCTGGAACCCGTTGTCATATCCTGGAGCTCCCATCGCGTGTAGTCTGCGGGCCATGACTTCCGCATAGCAGTTATCGCAACCAGCGCTTACCTTGCTGCAACCTGTCACTGGGTTCCACGTTTCCTCTGTCCATTCTATAGCAGTGACTGTTGCCATGTTCCTCTCCTTGATATCTTTACTGAAAAGTCATTTCGGGTATGGTCCCAACTGGAACTTGCCCTTCCTGTCGCTGTTTTCGGCGGGTCGCGCTTCACATCAATAACCCCCTCCTTTTCCATTTTCTTGAGTACTTCCTTGTATTCAGATGTGGAGAAGGAGATTCCTAGCTCTTGTGCTAAAGCAATCAAAAGCATCTTCAACTCTATTTCTTGTTTCATGCGCGAAAGGATCTTCTCATCAATATGCCAGCAATCGGCTTGTTTTGTCGAATCAGGGAAGTCAAACTCGAATAAGGCAGATTGATGGTTACGAGCTTCATCCCTGAAATCGGCCCACCTCTTGTGCATGTTATCGACCATAAGAAGCAAACCATCAGCATGATTTGTGCCGTAAACAATATGGTATTTTGGTATGTGGTGTAATTTGGTCTTTATAGGAATATTGATAACATAGCGAAAGACGGTTTTAAGCTTTTCGCGGTATTCTGTAATGAATCTCGCCTCTGCTTCCTGCATTTTAATCTGACCAGAGCGATACATCTCGACAATGTCCCGCCAGTAGTTCCCACCAGCGATCTCGTCCAAGCGCTCTGGGCTGTTTACGTCCTGTTCGTAAAATTCCGGTGCTTCCTTCTCTGAATCCGGCGCGCTCACTAACCTACATCCCTCTCGAAGAAATCCAAAGGTGTTCAGATTTAAAAGTAACTCCACGCTGTGGAATCCCTTTTTCTGGATTCGGTCGAAGTATGAAAAAAGGATGCTTTTTATCCCATAAGGGTCGACATATAGCAGGAGGTTCTGGTTTCGAGGGGGGTATTGGGTTATGAAGTACTCAATCCTATCCTCAAAATCGCCCTCTAGTATCGTGAAGATTTGTTTTTGGGGAACGTTAGCCTGGAGATCTGCGAAATATTTCCTTTCAATAAAAACACCCTTGATCCGCGAGGCTGTGTCAGCGTCCAATTGACGGGAGATTGCATCAGCAATTATTAAAGGCGAACCAGAGCTTCCATCATTGAATCGTCCTTTGCCTGCAAAGCAGTCTGCGATAATGATGGGGAGCCTGGTTTTGGAGACCTTCGCGAGGTAAGGAGTCAGATAAGCTTTCAGCACCTCATCCTTGATCGTGGACCAAGGACGCTTCTGACCGAAAAAGGAGTTGGAATCTCTCATTTTAATCCTTTTCATGAGGTATATTTCCGGAGGATGGCGCCTACCACAGCCTGACGGAACTCTACCACATAGTTGTGACAGAATAAGTCCTACCTGCTGCAGGTCCGCCGAAACTCTCAGGAGTTACGACACTATATCCCATCCAGGGCTTAAACAGAAACGGAAAGTTAAACCACTCCTATCTAAGCCGCCCCTCCATCGTCGTTCTGCGACTACCTGATCTTAACCCTTCTGGTATGCCGGCTTACCCCATGGTTTTGGATAAATAATCAGAAGGAATCTCGTCCTTCCGGACATGGCAAACTGGCTGAGTCCTGGTACAGTAATTCGCTGGAACAGGCTGAAAAGAAATATGAGGGACCATTGCGGCTAAAAACTTCCAGAACTAAAGGACGCAGATACAGGGTCGACGAAAAGCTGCATACGGATTCACAACTATCACTTTTTCGGATGGACCTGCAGCCCCGAGAGAAGAGATAGCTGACGAACCACACCGTTTGTTCTTTTCAGAAAAATGGGATGATGACTGACTTACTGGTTAATATGGAAATCGGAGTAATCAAAACAAACACCTGGTATGTTTGGGTAAATGCCTCAGCTATGCATTCGTGCTCGGCTCCATTCATATCGAAAAGAGTAATATTCCTGGGTGCTGAAAATCGTTGTTTACCTATAGGCAGCATGGCCCCTATGGGGTCGTCTGGTGAATACGTGTGAGGCCACTGTGGTTGACCAAATATCTCAATAAACCCTGAGGATGATTCAAATCTTCTGAGCATGGAAACGAAACCCTTTCCTTCCATGAGCACCGGCATATCCAATACCAGCACTGTGCAGGCGCGGTGATGCGACCTTACATACTCCCTTATCGATGAGTATATTGATGCGCCATATTTTTTACTGAGGTTAATTGGTGTTTTGATACTAAATTTATGATCTGACGCTTCTTTGGAAAACGAGTCGCATTGGAATAGTACTTCTTTAGCAAAAATGTTCGCTTCCCTGTCAAATTGATCTGCGATATCAGGATCTAAGGTCTGTTCGCAGTCTTCGATAAGAGCATAAGCCTTGGCTTGCCAAGGCAGAAATGAATGTCCCGTTTCATGAAGTTTAAGAAATTTTTTCTTCGATTCATGGAGCGTTATGTCAACATAGATAATCCTTCCGACAGCGTCAAACAGCCCGACCACCTTTGACAGTGCTTTTTTAACAAGATGAGCGACTCCTGCGAATTTCTGTTTAAACTTGTTGAACATCCCTTCGCTGAAATAGGCTTCCGGTGCTAGAATTACCTCGGCAGCGTTGAGTATTTGGTCAACCGGTGTAGGGAATACGCCCAGTACCCCAGCTTTTTCAAGAGCTTTCTTCGCTTGTTTCTTTACTGCGAACAGTGAATCCTGAGGTAGTGAGCTGTCATCCTTTTTCATCTTTTCCCGCCTTTACGTGAAGACCTCAGAAATGCAAGATATTGCATCAACGCCTCCTCTTCCTCTGGAGTCAGGTCTGCCTTCGCAAAAGTCGCGACCCTTCCGTGCCTCTCTCCCGTGGTTCTACTAGCAGCATCTTTTATGTAACCGGCTTTTTCCATCAAAACTTCATAGGGAACTGCGAATACTTCAGAAAGGTTATGAAGCACGTGTGGCGACGGTTTGGCGATTTTATCATGTTCCAACTGGCTTAAGTAGCTGTTGGAAACCTCGTTGCCAGTGGCCTCTTCAACTTCCCGAAGTGTAAGGTTTTTTATTTTTCGCTGGTTGGTGAGGTATTCTCCCAAGCTTATTTTTGACCCTGTTGCCATGGTAACCTCCTTTTTATGCTTAGCTCGGGTTAAAATACCATCGTTTAGCTTGATAAATCAAGCAAATCATGGAAATGCTTGGTGTAAAATAAATGCTTGACGGATTTAGCAAGATCGATTACTGTATTTTCAGCCAATGGCTGTAAGGAGGCTGCCATGAGCCCGAACATCCCTTTTTGGCCATGCGATCCGTCCCAAGGTTTCTAAGGCGTTCCCTGGCACTAGGCAGTAAGCCTATGCGCTGGCTTTGGTTTTCCCCTTGGCTCAAGTACGTGTTGAAAAAACACATTGTATAATTTAGGGTATTGGCCCTTGTTTTTTGAAACCCTCGTATTTAATTTCGAAAAAGGAAGTGTCAGAAGGTTAGGATGCCAGCTTATTAACTCAAAGGAGAGGTTATGAATTTTATTCATGCAAGAGAGTATCTTAATGGTGGTGACGTTGTCGTGTTGAGCTGTGACACCCAGTGCAACTTCCGCATCGTCGACGATTCGAACTTCTCGGCATTCAAGAGGGGCTCACAATTCAAGTATTACGGCGGGTATTTCAAAGGGTTCCCTGCAAGAATTGCTGTGCCCCATGCCGGAAACTGGAACGTAGTGGTTGACTTGGGAGGCGCCGCAGCGAATATCAAGTATAGCATCAGTTATCTCAAGCAAAACTAATAATTCCGCATTCGAGATCTATTCTCATAAAGGGAATAGGCAAACCCGGGATATATTCTTCCGGCTAAAGGGGAATATTCCTCTAAGGAGTTGGTATGAAAGACAAGAACAATAGCAACAACCTCTTTGTAGAACGTCGTCCAGAAGGTGACTATGCTGTTCGTAAACCCAATGCTGGAAGGGCTAGCGCCGTTGCACCGACACAAGCGGAAGCAATTGGACGTGCGAGAGAATTGAATCCAGATGCAGCTGTTCACGTTGAGCGAGTTAGAAATGCAAATGGTGGTAATCCAGATAAGTGGCGGAAACCATAATGGAAATGATCGGTCTGCCACGCAAAGGACAGACTGCCCAGAATGTTCGAACAATGGGTCAAGTTATGCCTGCGGCGACTATGTTGCATTTCCCTGTTTTGAAGATCGGACTGCCTATTCCTGAGTAAGGAACCACCTGCTGAAAGTAATCGGCAACCAATACACAGCCGAGGTTTAAATTGTATGCAGAATTTGTATCCAAAAACCATCATCAACCGGTTTGTTTGCAAAAAGGAGAGTGAAATGTCATATCAATCTCGCATCCCTTCAGATTCCAGTTATCTACAGGCGTATGGGCAAGCAATGTACAATTTTTCCTACTTAGAGTGGGGTGTCATTTGGACAATTGCGAAACTCAGCTCCGATGGATTCACTAGCATCCCGACAGAAAAATCCGGATTTGACATCGCAGATGCTTTCACCAAGGTGATTCAGACAACAAATCCTCCTCTTGCCGATGCGCTTCGCGATCAGTTATTGAAACTAGATGCGACATACAGAGATTCAGTCAGTACCATCAATACACTACTTCATGCCCACCCTTATACTACAAGCACCGGAAGTCAGCAGTTAGGCGGTGATAAAATGCATTGGTCAATTGATGAATTAAACACGGCAGCAAAGAATTTTGAAGATGCAGCCATAGAATGTAATGGACTATTTTATGGTGATCTAGCGAAGGCACGTCCTTAAGGGGTTGTAAGGGGGAGTTAACGACTTTAAGAACCCTAATAAATTAGAATCCGCTTGAACCGACGTGGATATGTGGGACGCAATAGCAGATGATTTAGGCCTATTGCCGGGGATCGCAGGTCGCTAGACACGACCTAAGATCCCCTATCTGCTTATTTTTATGCTGATATTCTTGGTGTGCCGGTTCATCTTGGAGTCTACGTCCGAGTACTTCGCCGCCGTCGCGGGGCTGGAATGGCGCAGCACCTCTTGGACGACCCTCAAGTCCTTGGTTTCGCGGTAGATCAGGTGCCCGCAGGTATGGCGCAGGGCATGGCAGCTCATCCCCTCCCGTTTCACCCCCACCGTCACGAAATACTGATCCACTATCCCGTTCAGGCCGATCCTGGAGAGCCTTCTGCGCGGCGTGTTCCCCTTGTCGATCGAGACGAACAGCGGATCGCCCTCGGCGTCAGGGCTCATCCCCCCGCGGGCAGCCAGATAGTCGGCCAGCATTGAGGCGGTATCCTCCCGGGGGAAAATATAGGAATCCTTCCCCTTGCCGCGCACCAGGATCTTGCACTCGGCCGGGTCGTCCAGCTGCTTCAGGTCCCCGACGTTCATGCGCACGATCTCGACCCGGCGCAGCCCCTCGATGGTCATCATCACCAGCATGGCCCGGTCGCGCAACGCCCTGAGGCAATTCCCGGGGATGGCCCGGAACAGGAGCTCGGCCTCCCCGGCGGAGAGGTGCTTGGTCTTTTCGTAGGCCGACCGGTCCCGGGGGGCCTTGACCCCGTCGGCCGGGTTCTCCGTGAGGAGCTTCCGGTCCACGGCCCCTTGGTAGAATCTCCGGATCGTCGTCAGCTTCAGGGAAATGGTCGAGTGCTTGGCACCGCGGTCGACTAGAGAGCTCCGGTACCTTTTCAGGTCGTCGGGTTTCGCAGCCGCCGGCGCCACCCCCTGGTCCTTGCACCAGGTGAACCACTGCCTGATCTGGGAGAGATAGGTCTTGATCGTGTCTTCCCTTGCATCCCCGTTGGCAACGTCCAGCTTGAACCACTCCGCCGCCGCTTTGATGACGTCGGTGCTCTGGCTGAGCGCGATCTCGGTCTCGCCGGCATATGGTTGCGGTAAAATTTCCAAAAGACCTCCGAAGCAGTTTCAGTCAGCGCTTTTCGTGACAAAATTCTTATAACAGTTTTTGCGGGTTTTTACCATACATAAGCATGATTATGTATGGTAATAAGAGGGCGAATATCAAGTCCGGATTTACCATGACCAAATGACGAAAATCGTGGTGTCGGGGAATTTTTACGAACTCGCTGATTGGTGCCAAAAATGCGGCTTCCAAATTTGCCCTGCAGGCGGACTTTTTAAATCGGGGCTTACTCTGGTATTCCCGTAAATTCCGAGATTCAATTCCTCGGAGTCAATTTCATACCGGTAGGCCGGCATCTGATTGCTTTGCGCCGTTTCGGTACATAGAAAATCCGAGACTGATCAAAAGTCAGGGTTCGGGTGGGTCCTGGCAAACTGTCCGATGGCACGGTCCATCATGGTTATGTGCTGGTTGAGCCATCCGGTGATGAATTAGGTGGTGGCGGTCAGGCCGGGTCTCGCTCCTTCGATCCGGAGGCGCTCCTTTAATTTGCCGATCTCGACGGCAAAGGCATGGTGCTGCACGCGAAATGTCACGAGAGCCGGGAAACTGAGGCGCAGCATGAGTCGTTCCTCGTCGTTGAAGTGGATAACCGCATATCCCTCGATGAACCAGAACTGTTCACTTCCTCGGGGTCCCGCAGGTAGGCCCTGGGTGATCGGTAAGCTACGAAGCACAGTCAATTAGCGTTCACCGGCATCTAGACCGTCTGTTTTCGCTCAAACTCCAGAACCTCCGATAGAAGGTAACGGATATTGCCATTCTTGCCGCTGCCCAGGAAGAAACAAGAGAAGCCAGCTTTTTGGGCAACCCTATCAACAGACGACCGCGAACAAGCCCAACGTACTGCAAGTTGATTTGGAGATATATATTTTGCTTCACTAACATCTTTTCGTTTGGACATAACTTCCTCCAGCCACTCTCCTTCCGTTTTTTCTTGCAATACAGTAGGCGATGTCCTCCCGTGGGACGTACATGGGACGTACTAAGACTGTCTGCAAGACTTTGATGGTGTGCCATTCTCTTCGGTGTGAACCGGCGTAGGACTTTGACCCAGGTTCGGCGCCCAACATTGACCACTCTAATGGTGTCATAATCGTAAAATTAATGAGTTAAAGGTTGAGGTGGGTCCCGGTTCGGCGTCTAGAGAGGGTCAATCCTTAAAGACGATCTCCACCAGATGGCGGCTTGTGTGACACGAGTGTTGAGTCCAGCCCTATCAACTAAAAAAAGAATCCCCTTCCCATCACAAAAAATAGTGTTTTTTTATTGAAATTAGCTTATATTTGTGCCGTTTGCTGCTCCGCAACTTCGGCAAGACATGTCCGCCCACTCGCTTGCCCGACGATCAACCAGCTTTGATTTTCCTTTTGGTATGGAGGCTGACATGAAATACGGTATATGCGCCATTCTGCTGTTTCTTTTTGTATTATCGGGTTGCGGTGGCGGAGGTGGCGACAACTCATCTCAACCGACAAGTAACAACTCAGATTTCATAAGCGGAGTCAAAGACCCTGAAGTAGAAGGGTTTATCTTAAGTTTAGGAAGTTATGGAACAGACACTCCAGCTAAGGAACTAGCTAAAACTTTAGGACTAACAACTGGAAGTGTGACTGATGACGTCCCGTGGGTATCACAAATGCCTCCTGGCAACGACTGGTCACTTGCGAGACACTGTGGTCTCGCCAGTTACATAATGGTTGATGCCTTCTATAATAAAGGAAAGGTTGTATATGATGAAAATAATACACCGGACAAAATTACCGATTTAATAAAATTACTTGCCAAAATACAACCATCATATCAACCGATAAACAATATAATCGGCAATTATACCAGCACTGTTGAACTTGCAGCCTTAGCACAACATAATGGTTTCAACGCAGCGGCCGTAACAATCAAGGATGATGCACTTATTAACCTATTAGCATCAAACAAACCTGTAATAGTTGCTGTATACACTCAGATGAAGCCAGTTTGCAAGGATGATCAACTCAAGGTTTTACCTTGGGTATCAGAAAGTGACTGTAAAAAGCGAGGAGGACATTCCAACGGCCACTTTATGGTCATTACGAAAATGGATTCAGGAAGTGTAACGGTAAATGATCCAGGAAGATCTTGGGACCAAGAAAAGAAAAACCATCTTGGCAAGAATATTAATTACAGTTACTCAGAGTTCAGTAACTGTTTTGACCAAAAGGGTCGTAACGCTGTTGTAATATGGCCTACAAACGAGACCATACAAGTCGGAATTGTAACTAAAACTGTCGGACAATCAACAGCACAAATAAACCATTACTATTCCTCGACTATAGTTGCTAGTGGTGGCTCTTCTTCATACACATGGGAAGTAACAAAAGGTGAGTGCCCTCCCGGGATCTCGCTGAAGGAAAACGGCGAAATTTCAGGAACTCCGACTAAAGAAGGGAAATTTACCTTTTTTATCAGGGTAACAGATAAAGATAGTAAATACCTGTTTGCTGAAGAAATGGTTACAATTCCTGTAACTACTGGTAATGACGTTGCCCCAGTAGGAATAACGGCATCAGAATCATTGCCACCGGCAAGAGTAGGTAGCCTCTACGGTTATATATTGTCTGCCATTGGTGGTTACATCTCCGACGCTGGGCACTACATCTGGAATGTAATCACAGGAACACAAAAATCGACGTATAAAACCGTAAGCAAAATCAGCGGCATGCCAACCGGTCTTAGTCTAGACAAAAATGGCAAACTATCAGGCACTCCCACCCAAAGCGGTGAATTTACCTTTACTGCCCAAGTCAATGATGGCAGCACTCCCCCCCAAGCTGTTAGCAAGCAGTTTAACCTCACGGTTTTCCCAGCCTACATGGCTTCACCCAAAATCATACAAAATCTGCCCTCTGGTACAACCGGAACAATTTTCAAACAATCGGGCAGTGGCTTTACTCCGAACACCACAGCAGTTCTATATTTTAAGTACGTCGATCAGGATACCACATCATCTTTGAACGTAGGAATTGATGCCTCTGGATCCTTTTCTATCGACTATCCCGTTCCAAGCGGCAAGCCAAAAGGGTCGTATTTCTGGTGGGGACAAGACTCCTCAGGCGCCGAAAGCAATAAAGTTTACTACACCATTGCTGACTCCTCCTCCTCCTCCAACAGTCCCCCTATAGCTGAAGCAGCAGTCAGCACATCTCTTTCAGGTCCGTATTACGGGTACGACACCCCCCTCACCGTTATTAGAGGCCAGAGTGTTAATCTGTACTTCTTTGCAGATAAGGATGTTAACCGTGATGACAAAGCCAGTGTTGACCCTGAAGGATGGACCGATCCCGACAATGGAGTTTCGTCAGGCGGTTATGCCGAGTGGAATAAAGATTTAAATCAAGGAACTCCGACGTTTGAGGTAAAAATTAATAACCCTTCTAGCGCCGGATCAGCCAATATCGGTCCATTTTCGTACACCTTTAATGACGCACCAGGGACATATGAATACCAGGTACTGCGAATAACCGATAGGAAAGGTGCACAATCAAACACCAGTAGAATAAAGATAAACGTTGTTGCTTCGCCCACCGGCGGCATTTACGGTACGCTTCATGAGTCCTCTGCTGCAGGCTTAGCCCTTTCCGGGGCGACGGTAACATGTGGTGGCAAATCAACAATCACAGGAAGTAACGGATCATTCAGTCTCTCGGGAATCACCCTTGGAAATCAGACGTTAACTTTGTCAAAGGCTGGTTATCAAAGTTTTTCCCTGTCCGTGTCCATTTCTTCCGGCTCAGACTATAACGCCGGCGATCGTTGGTTGCTTTCCGACACGCCATCTTACGAGGGTTGGATTGACAGTACCGACTGTGGCAACATTATCGGGTGGGCCTGGGACAAAAACCACCCAGACAGCACAGCAACCGTTGATATCTATGACGGCAGTTCAAAAATCACGTCAGTTTCAGCCGGAGGTTTTCGCCAGGATCTTTTAAACGCTGGCAAGGGCAATGGTTATCACGGTTTTACTTTAGCTACTCCGACCTCCACTAAAGACGGTACGACACACACTATTTCCATAAAATTCGGCGGGACAAGCACAAGTTTGTCAGGTTCTCCCAAATCCCTCCTTTGCACTGGGTACGCTTCTATCTCGGATGGCGTAAAAATTTCAGCCAACCCCGTTGTATTAGGAAATAACTTCAAAATCAGCTTCACCCTGAAAGAAGTAAGAGGCGCAGCTAAATTTTTAGATGAAGTTGCCGTTCGCGTAACCGACCCTGATGGCAATTGGTTTGACTTTGTCAAATTTTCGTCGGTCTCACTTTCTGCTAACGGCAGCAAAGATTTTGATTATACCAATTACATTTACACAACACGCCCGACCGGCAAGTACTGGGCCGAAGTTTGGGGCAGAGTCGGCGACGGTTGGTTCAGTTTCGACACAGTTAATTCCGGCACCAATCCGAAATCCTTTTCGGTTTCACGTTGATCTGATCGCCGGTCACTGACAAAAGGCCTTCACCCGGGGTCCGGGAACGTCCGAGGACCCGCAGCTGACGCGGGTACCAGCGGCTGTACTCTCCTCGTTCTCTTCTTAAGTGTAAAGAAAAGCCCCCGGCGACGACAAGCCGGTCGACCGGCGGCATTATAAGGAACAAGGGCACGTATTGCTACCCCACCACAGCATCCGCGAAGCCCTGATCGAGGATCAATGGGATGAGGTCCTGCGATTTATCGCAACCATTCGGCTGAAAATCACCACAGCATCCCAGCTCTTCAAACGCCTAAACTCCTACTCCAGACAGCACCCGCTATACCGGGCGCTGAAGGAATTCGGGAAGATTCCGAAGACTCTCTTCATTTTGAAGTACTGCGACGATCTCCAGCTCAGGCAGGCCGTCGAGAAGCAGCTCAACAAAGGAGAGGGTTCGAACAAGTTTTCCAAGGCCGTCTCTTTCGGCCACAGCCATGAGTTCATCCAGGGCGAGAAGGAGGACCAGGAGATTGCCGAGGCCTGTCGTCGGCTGATCAAGAATGCCATAGTGTGCTGGAACTACCTCTATCTCTCACGGGTACTTGCCAAGGAGAAGAGTGAGGAGCGCCGGACCGCGCTGATCGAAGCCATTCGTAATGGCTCGGTCGCCACCTGGGCGCATTTTAACTTGCACGGGGAGTTCGATTTCTCGGATGAGCGGATGGTCGATTCAATAGGGTTGACACCTCCCAAAAATCCGGGTCTGGAATAGGGCTAAAGATGGGAGACCAAAAACAGGAGGAAAGTCTTACAAGGGGCAAGCTTGCACGAAATCCTATGAAACATTTCTGTCGTTTGTTTAAACGTACCCCTGGAGGATTGGACGGGGAACTTCGCGAAACAACACAGCCGGATCCAACAGGCTGTTACTTCGAAAAAGCGCAGCTAAAGCTGAAACGAGAGGCTACCGGCAGCAAGGCTGAATCTGAGTACATCCGCCAGGGCAAACTGTTCAGTGCTGAAGCCTACTTCATCAGTGGGCAGTCGCTGCTGCAGGCCGATAAGCCTGAGGCGGCGCTACTCGACCTCACCAAGAGCCTGGATTTGCGCAAGAAGCTGAATCCACGAGACCCAGACAAGGCATCGCCAGCCGTTTCCATTGCCATTGCCAAACTCATGGACAGCCGGGAGTCGGAAGCCCTGTCAGTAATACGTGATCTGCTCGGAGATAAATCTGAAACAGGAGATGCCATATTTAACCAGCGCATGGCCGTGAGTGTCAGCCTTTGCAGCGCTGAACAATACTTAGAAAGTGATGCGGGGCGGAAAGCATCTCTGCGACTCATGGATATTATGGCGCAGCAGTTCGGCGGCCTCGACGGAGTGGCCGTTCCATTGGCCGCATGCTACAGCGAAATAGCCAAGGAGCTTAAAGATCAGGACGATCCCGAGTCGGCAATGGAGTTATTTAATAAGGCCCTCAAACTGGATCCCGGCAACCCGGACTGCATTACCGGGGTGGTCATGTCCTTTGTGGATGCGGAAGCCCCGGCCGAGGGGCGGAGGTATTTGAACGAACACGCTGAAATCTTCCAAAAAAAGTGCCGGTAAGGAGCTTTATGTCACCCTATTGTCCTATTTGTGTGCCGCCGAGGCCAAGCAGGAGGAGAATGATGGCGATTTGTTCCGTGCCTAAGAGCTATCTCGTGAGGCCCTCAAGTCAAGACCCGGCGAGCGAACGCTCGTAGTCGCGCTGACTCGTGTGCTGGGAAAAGAGGGGAAAAGTGCCGAGGCGAGAAAGCTCTTGGAGGATGGCAGAAAAGGCTGCAAAGATGAGACCTGCCGGCAGGAATATGCCGATGAGGTGGCTCGGCAGGATATGATAGAACGGATGGTGAGGCGTCTGGAAACCCAGAGTGGTAGGCAGTGAGTGTGAAGGGGCAAGTGTAAAGTTGAAGCCTTAGACCTTGTCACAGAAGTGTCAGCAAAATCGGATTCCGACCCTATTCTTACACAATTCTGGCCCATAGCTGGCGTCAGTTTAGGTGTACCCAAAACCGAGTAGGGCGCAACAAATGGAAAATGAGTCATGTATAGATGAATGTACTTTCATTGTCAGCTACTATTGTGATATAAACCTTCTCTATGGCCGCCTCTCACCCGCAAACACATATGGTATGGCAAGCAATAATACAATTACATGCTATCAAACAGATCAAGGGGGGAACACAAAATGGTTATCAATACTAGATTTCCGATGTTATCTGCTATAGCAAAAATTTTATGGATAATAGCAATTATCATGATAATTACTGGGCTGTTTTCTATTATTTCCGAACTAATTGAATTTAGCAAACTAGGGTCTTCCGGTTCAGAATGGGTTTGGACCTACAAAGATATAACTAAAATAATTGTATCGGCTATATTTATTCCATTTGGCTTTACAACTATGGCTGTTGCAGAAACAATAGGTGTTTTTTTCGCTATTGAACTAAATACACGCACAGATAATAAATAGTGGGGGATGTGAAATGTCTAATCATTCTATAGCAGCATATGCAAAATGCCAGGCAGCGCTTATAGTTGCTGCTATCATAATAATAGGCTTGCCGTATCCTTCTGCCGGTGAAGTGCGAATTAACTCTAACGTATTGCTTAATGATGGGAACCAAGCCTTTTTAAAATCTGACTACAAAAAAGCTTTTACACTCTTAAAGAAGGCTTGCGATCTCGGTAATAATGATGCGTGCCGGCAAATTCAACCCGATGGGACTACCTATGATGAGCACGATTATTACCTCTGGCGTGCTTTTCATAAAGTTAGGAACAAAGAGTACGATGAAGCTATTAAATTGGACACCCTGGCTATTAAGCTGCGGCCAAAAGGGACTGGTTACATCTCGCGGGCAGAAACCTATTGTGCTTCAAAACAATATGACAAAGCCCTTAGTGATGCCAATAATTATATTAATAATGAAGGCATTCAGGGCTATGTATTAAGAGCCTATGTATACTACAGAAAAGGTGACTCAGCTAATGCCATTAAAGACTTACATAAGGTCGGGAAAATAGGCAAAACCCAAGAATATGTTTCCGCAAATAGAGACAGTCTTGGAATTATATTTAAGGAGTTGGATGACATTTATAAATAGTTTCATGTTTGTGGCGCGGTATCTTCATGTTTAAAATACCAACGTCCAATAAATTGGTTATTTGAATACAAATCGCAACTGTATAATTATCACTGTATCCATTGTCTCCATCTTCAAGGTCCGTAGAATCCGCCCGAAACAAAGATGCCAATGGGGGGTTCATCAGGGTTCCCCGTGGGTAAACTAACCTGATTTGGTATACTCCTCCCATAAAGGGGGGCAGATCATGCGTGATATCGAACTGTATCGTCACCTTCTGGGCCTTGAATCACCGTGGACTGTTGAGAAGGTAAACCTGGACCTCAAAGCGCAGCGGGTCGATGTCTATGCCGAGCATCCCAAGGGAGAGAAGTGGCCGTGTCCAGTCTGCGGCGATCTTTTGCCAGTGTACGATCACTCGGAAGAGAGAGTTTGGCGCCATCTTGACAGCTGCCAGTTCCTAACCTACCTGCATGCCAGTCCACCACGGGTCAAGTGCCCTAAAGACGGGGTGCATCAAGTTGTGCTGCCCTGGGCCGAACCGAAATCCCGATTCACGCTGCTATTCGAACGCATGGCGATCGACGTTATGCAGATGACTCACATCAAAGCGGCGCGGCAGATCCTGCGCATCAGCTGGGACGAGGCTTGGCACATTCTATCCCGCGCAGTGCAGCGAGGCTTGCAACGGAAACAGCCTTCACTGATCAAGCATCTGGGTGTCGATGAAAAGGCCATCGCCCGCGGCCAAAATTACTTCACCATAGTTTGTGACATTGATCGCGGTACCGTCGAACACATCGCCGACGGCCGGGAACGGCGCAGTTTCGAGTCTTACCTGGAGAACCTCACTGCGGAGCAACTCCAGGCAATCGTTGCGATCGCAATGGACATGCATGAGGCATATGTCCAAGCTGCCCTGGCAAAGGTTCCGGATGCTGAACATAAGATCGTCTTCGATCTGTATCACATCATGCAACACATGGGGCAGGCCGTGGATGAGGTGCGGCGCAAGGAGCACCAGGCCCTTATCCAAGAAGGCGACCACCGGCTGGCACGAACCCGGTATATGTGGCTCTACGGCAAAGAGAACGTCCCAGCGAAGTACTGGGCGTCGTACTACGTTTTACGCAACAGCGATCTGAAGACAGCCAAGGCTTGGGCTATCAAGGAGAATCTGCGGCATTTGTGGCACTACAAACGTGTCTCAACAGCGCAGGCCCATTGGCGGAGCTGTTACTTCTGGGCCACCCACTGTCGTCTGGAACCGGTGATAAAGGTTGCGAAGATGCTGAAACGTCGCCTGACCCAGGTTCTCAACTACTTCACCCATCGGATCACGAATGCTCTTAGCGAAGGGATCAATTCCCGGGTGGAGGCGATCAAGAATGCAGCACGCGGTTACCGAAACGCCGAACGCTTCAAAATCATGATCTGGTTCCGTCTCGGCGGCCTCGATCTTTACCCCGTCACCCACGGGGAACCCTGATGAACCCAATGTGGGGGCGCCATCGGTCCGTTGGACAATATATTCTTTGGGAGGTGTTATGATTGTGTTAAGAATTGGTTTGTTAGTTCTTGTATTGTTATCTGCAAGTTGCGCCAACAACGGTAAACAAAGCCATGAAAAGCAAATATTGGAAACCATTGATAAACACTACAAAAGCGCTTCCGGGAATACTATAGAAATAAAATCATACGGGAACATGGACATACTTAAAAAAGATAAATCTAAAAACTGGACCGGAAGCGAAATAAAATACTATTATGCTGGAATCCTCAAAAATGTGGCCGGAATAGCTAACAGCACTGTCACTGAGGGTGACGGCCCAAACAAAGGTCAGGTTATATATAAAGAAGGAGATATGGTTGAAGGGTTTTATGTAACATTCAGGATACAGTTTGCAGAAAAAAATGGAGAAATAACCGAAATTAAGTCAGATGAAATCAATTGTATCCCGCCCAATTGGCTTAAAGATGAAAAAACAAAGCTTCAGATAACACAAAATTTGAAGGACAAGCCAGCTTTTAACTAAATGCGTCGGGGGGTGACACCCCCCATGTTGTTGAACTGGTCCGCGATCCACTGTAGTGTCGATCCCACCGCTATCAGGCTGGTGGCTGGCAATGGTGCCAATGACAACAGCGTTGTTGTCGGCCTTGGTTGACCTGTTCGCCGTAACTGTGGCCCTTCTTGCCCCATCCATTGTCTTCCCCTAGGACAACGCCCCTTGGCGGTGGCCAAGGCCGCCTTGGTTCTGCTGGCTGAGATGCAGAGTGACTTGACCTTCTCGTCTCCGTGTCGTATCAGTCAACGAACGTTGATTGTCATGACACGGAGGGGCATCATAAAGCTTCAGCAGATTGCTAGAATTACAGGCCCGACTGATCAAGAGGCGGGCCTGTTTGCTTAGCGTACGATTTCCGTTACGTGAGCTGACCCCATGAAGGGGGCACACCCTGTTGCATTACTATCTGTAACGGCTCGCACTTATAATCGTTTGGTATCGCAATCATCCGAGACGGGCTCACATTATCTGCAACTATAGCCAGCTAGCCAGTCGGGCAATGCCCAGACAAGGCTCTTCGGCCTCTCTTGGGCTTCAATTAGTTCTTTCCGGGTCCAGGATTCGGAATATTTACAAAGCCGTAAGTATAATCACTCACAGTAGGCTGTTTCCCTGTGGTATCTACAACAACAGTAAGCCCGACAAATGCTTTATCGGATCCGACTACTACTTTTGAAAGGTTTATTGCAGCTACTTTATACTCAAGAACTGAGCCTTCGTTGAATTTACTTTTTATCTCATAGGCATCATTCTTGTAGAACCTGTCGTCATGTTGAAGTGCTGGCGGTATAGAACCCTCATAAAAATCGGCCAGTTTCACAATAACTGCTTTGGTACAACTACCTTTGATGAAAGGCGATAATATGTCAGAAGCAACATCCTTCTTTCCATTTGTTGGTTCTTTTGAATAATCGTTATTTCTTGAATTAGCTATTTGAGAGAAAAAAGATTTTGTAAAATTTACAGCAATATTGTCTGGGTTACTTTCTTGAGTGGCTGATGACTTACAAGAAGATAAACTCACTAAAACGCACACGATCCCAATAAGATTACGACCAATTTTAATCATGGTGTCTTCTCCTGTGAAATTGATGGTCGACCATAATTTTGTGATGGCATCCCGACTCAATCCACAAAAAGTCTGGATTCACGCCAACATATGAGTGAGATGCATATTAGCCGAAAAATATCCCAGCCTAGATTCGGAGATTATGTCAAACGATTAACAATTGCAAGGTATTATGAGAAACTATGAAAGCAAATGTCATTTCATAGGCTGCTGCTAGGTGTAGAAACTCCGTTGGAGGCATTATTCTTGGAAATTGTTACTTGGAAAGTGTTTTTGGACGAAAAAAGTGAATAATATTAGCACGCGAACGGAGGGAATAGCACAGTTCAGAAAACCTTCGTTTTCTGGACTTTATAGTTGCAGATAATGTGAGCCGATTCTGGATGATTGCGATCCCAAAATTATGATTGCGATCTCAGTTGCAAATAAAGTGAGCCGGAGGACCCGGATAGAATCAAATAAAGTGAGCCGAAAAACGCGATGATTGCGATCCCGAGCGATTATGAGTGCGAGCCGTTACAACTAGGTTGGTAGCTGTGCGGTTCGGATTGCCAGGCTAAATGATCCTGCCGACCGGCGTAATGCCGGTGGCAGTGAGCTGGTCGAAGGCGGAGATCAAACCTTCTTTCCAGCTATCCGTCAGGCGGGCCAGCGTCTGCCGGGCAAGATTGGTGAGCCAGTGTCTGAGGCAGGGACGAGACAGTGTGGAACGGGGCCAGCGCCCCTTATTCAGGCGCTGTTCGAGGTGAGACCGGATCGTCTCTCGGGAGCTTCTAATCCGGCTGAAATGCGTGTCGGGCCGCAGTGTGATGACGCAGCGGCAATTAGGGCACCGATAACACTTGAGATACAGGCAGCAAGGAAAGCCATGGAAGTACCTCGCAGCAAAACCGTGTCCCCAAACCTTGAAGTGGTTGCATTCGGGACAGACTGCGGGCCTCTCCCAAGAATAATCCTTGCCCTGCTCAAGAATATCCTTGAGATGAACGGAGACTGAATATATCATGGGGACCGTGTGTTTGTGGGGCATAGACCCCGGTTGTACCAGGGCGGAGAGTTTGCCAGAACTCTCCGCCTGCTTTATTTTAGGTACAAAAAAAGGACCTCTTGAGAAGGTCCAGATAATCCGGCAACAGCGGATCTCTTGTCAACTTATTCTGAAAAAACCCCACCCCAACGATTCAGATTATTGCGGCGACTAACAGTTGTTCCACTTCTTGAGCAATTCCGCCTTAGTAAGGACGCGCCAGGTGGTGGAAGGGCTGACGGCGACGATGTCTTGGTCGAGCATCATGAAGGTCAAACGGCGATACCCTTCGAGGGGATTCTCGAGGTAAAACTTGATGATCTCCTGTCGCTCCCAATCTTCTAGCCAAAAATCTCTTGGGATGGGGGCATTGTGCTCGTTGGCTTTCCCATACCGCTGAATCCAAGTGTAAAACTTGCTCTTGGCAATGGATATCCAGGAAACGAAGTGATGCAAAGCTATTTCAGTTTTTTGAGACCATTGTCTGGCAAAGTCAACGACGGTGTCGCGAGTATCATGGGGAACCCAGCTGCCAGTTAGAGCTCCCCAAGTTCTTTTTTTAGGTTTATATGCTCCTCCATCAGTTCTGAGAGGACTTCGTGCTTGCGTTGAAGCTTGTCTTCAAGCTGTTTAATTCGCGCAGTATCGGCACTCTTCTCTTTGTTCTGGTCACGGGTAAAGGTAGCCGTCCCATTCTCGAAAAACTGCTTCTGCCAGTCGTAGAAGACCTTAGGCTGAAGCTGATACTCATCGCACAGATCCGAGATCGGGACCCGGTCGATCAGGTGACGTTTGAGGATGCGAACCTTCTCTTCAGGGGTGTAGTTATGACGCTTCTTGCGCATGTGCTTTCCTCCGGTTGTGAGTGTTTATCACAAACGGCTCGAAAGTCCAAGTCACGTTGAACCAAAACAGAACAGCGCACACTTGACGATTACTCCGCACTGTTTTACACCCAACAGGATAGGGCTATTTTTACCCGATCCCGTCAGAAAGGTAAAATTAGCCTCAATGCAAACCCATTGTATGCATGTAACGAGTTGACACAATGGCTTCACTTCACCCCCCCTTGACCAAACCCCTCTTCAATTTCTGGCCACTCAAATGAATTTTCGAGTTTAGACCGGTTGTAATATTTCCTATTATACGTCTGTTTCTTAATCCGTTTAATCAACCGCTCTAGTGGGCGATCCGGTTTCGTGAAGTCGTATTTTTTCCGCAGGCGAAAGGAGTAGTAGTCGGCACAAATTGTTGACACGACTACCTCCTCCCCTTTTTCTGCCAGTGCCGCGATTTTTGCGGTGAGCCAGACCTCCGCTGGTGTTAGCCCCGCATATTCGCAAAGGTCCTGCCTTTCCTTTTTTGTGTACTTACTCAATAAATGGCGCATAAAAATCCGATCTCTTTGACTCTCTCCCAGAAGCTCGAGTTTGGCCAGATCTTTTGCCCGGTTCAGGCCAGGTGATAAGCGGCCTGTGTTAATGAGGTGGTAAATCAACGAACTAGAGATGTTAATCCGTTTTGCCTGATAGACCACTTCCTTGTGGTCAGTTTCTAATGGGGTTTGTTTCGCTCGCATAATGGGATATCCTTTCCTTTTATATTTTTTTTATTAGCGATAACTCCGCTGCAAGCAGCATTGTATTCTCGGCCATTACGCTAAAATTTCGTTAGATTTCATAAAAGTATATAATGAATCCCGTAGCCACTAATCCTTGTTGCTGCTCCCCGAGTAATCAGGCTTTACAATCTTAAATTTTTTAAGGTGTGAGGTTTTGTCACGCTCCGTATTGTGGACATTAATTCCGAACGCTTCGGCCTTATATGGAGAAAAAGACATGACCCCAGGCCTATCATCAAAAGTAGTAACAAATTTTGCAGAGTGGAATCCAGCTTGAACATAATACGGAGCGACCGATCCATATTTTAGCATTTCATCTGAAATATAGATTAAAAGTTTTTTCCGGTCTTCCTGCGACTCAAACAGTAATTTCTCCGGTGCATTTTTTTCGTGAGCCAATTTTTTGAAGCAATCGTAAATTACGTTGAGCGTAAAATATATATGGCCATCTTTTGATGAAACCGCAAATCTCGTATTGTCGGTATAAAGATTTATGTACTTTATTAGGTACTTAAGGAATTCAGCCGGATCAAACCAAGACAAGCAAATTTCACTGCTGTACGTTTCAATGTATTCTTGCTCAGCTGAAAAAGTAGTAATGCTTGCGAGACGTAACTCACGTTCCCTTGCTTTTGCATCTGCAGTAAGCAGCCTGGAAGTCAAGCCGGTTGTTCCATGATGTTTTTTATCATGATGCTTGCGAACCGCATCAAGTAGCTCTTTTTCATTTTCAATGTGCATCCGTCCATTGATTTTGGACATCAAGATTTGAGCTCCGTGCGGTGCGTGATCGCCCGTCGTATAGTTTTTTTTGATGTACCGCTTAAGCTTCGCTATGTCATGACTCAAGCATGCGATGAGAGAAAGACAATAGAGGGGACCTCCACGGTCCTTTGCGGGTACTGAGCCGATATATTCTTGACCAGTGTCTAGGATGTGCCGCCAGAGGGGGACCCGCGATAAGGTTTTGTAAACTTCATCACTCAGGGAGTTGTCGTGTTCTTTAGGGCTATTTGCCACGCGAACAACTGATGACGTCAGTTGTTCGTCCGGGTTGTCATACTCCAGTAGCACATCCTGAACGATTGCCAGGTATGGCTCCTGCAAGTTTGCACAATTGACGGCCCAAAATTCTTGAATTTCGTCGTTATGAAAATATCTTTTGTTTGGTGCTACAGTTGGGACTTCGTATCCAGTCCTCTCAATAATTAATTTTGTGTCCTTTGATTCAGGCATCCAGGTATGGCAGATGTCCTGTACCCTTAGTATCCTTTTTTCAGGGGGTTGGGATACCGTAGGTGTTTTAGAGGAAATAAAAAATTTTAACAGCCAAAGAAACGTTGTGCAGCCGAGCAAAAATATGAAATGGTGAAAGAAATCGTACATTTTTGTTACCTCCATTTTGGATTTACCTCTGGAATGCAATCACTCTATCGGGTTGGCTGTCTTACCCCAAACGTGAGGTCTCCGTTGACACTGCTGACTGCCCCGTTATCTGATAATCCAGGTTGTATTCTGAGCTCTACAATATTCGTGCTTATGGTATTCCCCCGCGAATAAACCAAAATTTACCATTAGAGTGTTGAGAAAAATATAATCTACCAGTTTTTACATATGTGATTCGCCAAGTTTTGGCCTTGAGGAATCGGCGATTCGTTCGGCGTTGGTAAAAAGATGTTCACAGGAGTGACCAGCAGTTTATTTTTTGGTTTGTTCGATGGGTCCGAAGAAGCAGGTTCTCTCTCAGACAGAGACTTGGCGTGGCCCGGAATCCGTGCGGCCACCTCCACACGCAAAATAGCATTAATGATTGCTACCCTTTGTCGTGGCGGTCCCAGCTTCTCTATTTCCGCCAGTAACGTCGGCTCCGAAATAAATACACTGAAAACCAGCCGGTTTTGCTGAAGGGTCGGCTGCCTAAACATGTAAGATGTTGCAACAAAATCGCCGTTATTTAAAATCTCTCCGAGAAGATATTTTACGTATCCAGCGCGATCCTGAGGCGTTAATTGCCTCAGGTATTCAATCGCCGAGTTGTTGCTCAATAGTACACGTATCCTCATCTTATCCCCCGACCTGAAAGAATCCGCGCACATTGGCAAATTCAGGCATAGGCGGAACATAAACTTTGGATCTATACTCACTGGGTATTAATTCAGAGAGATAATATGCGCCACCGCCAGAAAGGATGAGTCTCTGAGACTGGTTGAAGTATCTGCCAAAATCGTTCTTCAGCGTATTGATTAACTCATCCAGGTATTCAGCCATAATTGGCTCAGCCAACTCTTTGATATTGATTTGACCGCCGACATCGCCGCGAATGGCACCGCTAACGAATGCGGCATTCAGACTGATCAGATCGAGGTTGTACCCATGCTTCACCTTGAGTGCGTTTATCAGTTCTTCCAACGGCCTTGAAATCCCCATCTGGTCATACTGCCGGGATCCCTCCTGCTGAGCTGACAACCCGTTATAACGTAGTGAAATTACAGTATTAAACCCGACATCGAACACATACCCGTCCTCGTTTGAGTCGGGGTTCGTTGTGGTGATATAATCAGCAAGCGTACCCATCCCTTGTGGAAAAACTTTTACGTTATCGAATTTGTAGGTGATCCCGTTCACTATGAACAACGCCAAGCGTTTCTGAAGCTCTTCCTGATACTTGAAGTGTTCAAACAGTGGGAGGCCAACGACAAGGATCTCTGGTATAGCATCCAAACCCGACAGAATGATAGAATGAGCTACGAGTAATGGTGCATAATCCAAAAGGAAAGAGATATCTCTCAGATATTTTTTTGCGTCTGATTTTACAGCATCATCGCCGACTCTATAGTCGCGGCCGTTGAATGTGTACAGTCCCTCTTCCCGTGCCCCTTCAAACCCAGCAACTTTTTTGGCAGCAATTGCCGTTGGAAATTTGAAACATTTTTCACTTGTCATGCATTTGCAGTAAGAATACCCTTGGTCAACAGCGAAAATCGTCTTGCCCACAACATGAGCGATAACTTCTTTCTGCTTTTCGTTTCTTTTTTTCATTTTAGGCTCCTATTCCTTTTTAGTTTTTCTGGTTGAGATCCGCTGCCGCACTAACTACACAAAGTTTTACAACTCCCAAATTCACTACCATGCGCTACGCTTTTCTGTGATCTGTTTTAAGCAAGTACATCGACATACTACATGCTACCATTTGCTACCATTTGCTACCATTTGCTACCATTTGCTACCATTTGCTACCATTTGCTACCATTTGCTACCATTTGCTACCATTTGCTACCATTCAAGGCACCAGACTTGAAGGCCCCCCCCCTCTTTCCCTAAATATCTTCACGTTAAAAATTCAGCGGTTTGCCCGTTTCGGCTTGACTATGATGAACTCGGAAGGTGGACAATCCGTCGCAAAAGGTGACTTGAGAGGGGGCTTAAAACGCAAAAAGGCCGATCTCTTGGAGACGATGGCTGAGATGCTCATCGCACAATAGGGATCGGTCTTTATGGGTCAAGCAATTGATAGAGGGAGGGTTTTGGACGTAAAAAAAGAGGCGCCAACAAATGTTGGGACTCCTAGAGAACGAAAAAATCCCTTATCTGAAAAACATCACCGTGAAAGTAACCAGAAGTGGCTATCGGTACGGGCGGAAGCCGACTGCGGGGTCGGGGGCCTTCAAAAATGAAGGGAGGCCTAGAAAGGCAAAGAATTACGTTTTCATGATACTCTGCCGTGAGACGAAAGTCAATACAAAAATTTCACGGACAAAATGAGGCCTAGTCATGAGGAGCTAATTACCAGAAGTGACTCGTGATGCGGCAGACTTTTTGAACGGTTTGTCAGACTTGGAACTGGCAGGCATCAGGGAAATTGGTGCCTAAAAGTGAGGTTAACGCTAGATGGCAAGGGGACAGTGGACTCTGAGGGGTTGGACTGGGTACGGCTCAGGGTCTCGATGTTGGGGCCGGGGGCATGGTTGCTAATATTCAATTTAAAGTGCTGGAAAAACGGATATGTCACTAAAATTGCGACAAAAATCGGCATAAACTCTAGATTTAATCATGGTAGTCACAAAAATACCCATGAAAACAACTCATTATGTGCGCAACTAGCTACCCCATTATATATTCTTATATGCTTGAAGTATTCAGCACGGCATCTAACGCGATTTTGACTCAGGGCGTTTCGCAAAAAGTCATTTTACAGGCCAAGCCAACTGAAGCTGGTCCCGTTCCTTTGATCTTACCCAACTTCTGCAGACACCTTGTTGAACTAAACCGCGTTGCGGTAATTTAAACGCAAACCTAAGCGTCAAGACAGAGGTGTGAGGTGACCTGGAGCTGCCTTTTTGCGTCTTTTCGATCTGCATGGACTTTCGTTTTTCCTGCTCATGGCTTACGAGCCAATCCCACAGGAAAGAAGGACCATGACCGAGTTGAGACGAAGGATGCTGGAAGACTTGCAACTTGCCGGCTACACACCGAAGACCCAGAAGAGCTACATCGATGCAGTTCGCGGACTGGCAAAACATAACAAACGGTCTCCAGACCAGTTGTCTGAAGAGGAGGTCAGGTGTTTTTTCCTTCATCTGGTCAACGTGCGTAAAGCTGCCAGGGCCACCATCACCATCTACCTTTGCGGCATCAAGTTCTTCTACGAGACCACCCTCAAACGCACTTGGAACATTTTCGATCTTGTTCGACCAAAGCATGTTAAGAAGCTTCATGTGGTGCTGTCGGGCGATGAGGTCCGCACAATCCTTTCGTCGATTCGCAAGCCGGTGGCGCGGGTGGCGCTCACCCTGATTTATTCCTGTGGACTGCGGGTCTCCGAAGCTGCCAAACTCAGAATTGAAGATATCGACAGTGAACGCAGTCTGCTCTGGGTGCGCAACGGCAAAGGAGGAAAGGACCGCAGCGTGCCCCTCTCCGAGCCGGCCCTGGCATGCCTACGCGAGTTTTGGCGCACCACCAGGCAAAAGGGTGGTTCTTTCCAGGACCAGACGGTGGACACGTCAACATCGCTACCATTCAGAGCTCGTTTAAAGCGGCTCTCCTGAAGGGTGGCATAAACAAGTCCGCATCCGTCCATAGTCTGCGCCACAGCTTCGCTATCCATCTTCTGGAATGCGACGTCGAAATCCGCATCATTCAAAAGATACTTGGTCATGAGAGTATCACCACCATCTACCGCCCGACCGCGTGCGGATCGGCTTATTTATGGGCCTTCTTCTTCCGCTGATCCCGGAGTACCCACAACAGCAAACCACCAAAAATAATGATCATCGAGCAGCCGACGGCGATGACAGCATCCATTACAGCTCCTTCCCAACGGGTTTACCGAAGTCGGTATCTGCGAAGTCGTGCCTATTTTCAGGGGTTACCCCCGACACCAGGGCATTTAAAGAATACACCGGAACTTTAGTCGCAGGATCTTCAAAGACTTCAGGGAACGGTGGTGCCGTCTTCAGCCCGTCCCTGTCCAGCGCCCCAGCCTTGTACTCCCCGACTGCCCGCTGCACCACGGAGAGGCTGGCCTTGGCTTTCTTTGCCACGCCACGCAAAGACAAACCATCGTTGTGCAGCTCGATGATCTTGCTGATGGTCGATTCCGGGACCTTTTCCCTGCCGATCTGCCGCCCTTTCGACCTGGCGTTTGCAATCCCGACCTTTACCCTCTCTTGGATTATGCCTCGCTCAAACTCCGCAAAGGCGCCCAGGAGGTGCGCCATGAGCTTACCGGCAGCTGTGGTCATGTCGATTTGCTCTCTCAACGAGATGAACGCAACCCCTAGGTCCTGGAACTCGTTGAGCAGGTGAAGGAGGTGAAGGAGGTGAACCAGGCTGCGCCCCTGCCGGTCGAGCTTCCAGATAATGACTACATCTATCTTCCTCGACTTCGCTGCCTTAACCAGGTCGTCTAGGGCAGGACGCTTCGCCTTCGCCCCAGACACCCCCTGGTTTATGTATTCGGTGAACTCGAACTCTGTCACCGCCGGTGTAGTATTGACCCACCCAGCGCCGGTTTGCTGACCCACCTACCGTTTTTCGCCCTTTACCTGCTCCCTCCTATTTATTGACCCACCTCTTTTGCCCCAATTAGTTTAATAATTCCCATCGTTCTCCAGAAGGCCATTAGAGGCGAATTCTCGAAGCTCATTCAATTGCAGATTCACGTCCTGACCCTTGTCCGTGGTTGAAACTCTGGCGTACAGTGCGGCTCTCATTTTTTCACCCCTTCCGGATCTGCAGGTGCCGGGACCACCTCTTCAAAAATGACTTTAAAAAAATGACTTTACCTGTCGCATGGAACTACCGAGACGCGCGGTGATAGTCGCGGCGGCGAATTGTAACCGCCAGTGAGATAGAATCCACCGGATCAGTGGTTTCTGCCGTGGGTTAGCTATAATTATATCATTAAGTGATATACCGCCTCAACTCTCTTGTCGCAGAGCGGGCAGACCGGCTCCAGGAGGTGAAACCTCTTGGAGCCGACCGTCAAATCTCTAAAGCTAACTTTGTTGTCTAACAGGTTGATATCCTGACCGCAGCAGTGAGGCCTTTCCTGTCGTACCGTGCGGCCTTGGAACACCTCTTCGGAGTACAGCGCCGTAAGGAACTTCCTTTTTGCTCTTATTTCTTGTCCCCGTGTCATCAATGCCACCACCACCCATATCCAGGCGAGCCGCAGTCCATATCCGCCGTCGCCGGCGACATACCCAGGAAAATAAGAGCCTTCCGGAGCAGCCACGAAGCGCCAATGAAGAGCCAGTAGCAACCGACGACGAAGGCCATGAAACCCCAAAAAAAGAACCCCTTTGCCCACTCTCCGTCCACGGCACGGAGCAGAAGCATCGGAGTTGCGAAGATCGCTCCAGCCACCACGAGTTTTGCTAACAATTTCAATATCATTTTAACTCCTTGCCTCAATCAATCCCTATAATCATGCGTTATTAGCTCCGGATCTTCCCGGGTCACCGCCACCACCACCCATACCCCGGCCCGCCGTACTCCGCATCAGCAGTTTCTGGATTCATACCCAGGAGAATCAGGGCCTTACGGAGCAAGAAGGTCGTGAGTACAAACAGTTGATAGGCGCCAATCACAAAAGCTATGAACCCCCAGAAAAAGCTGACGATGATCCAGCCGCTACCGGGAGCCCGGGCGTCTACTTGGCCGCTCGAATATAAGAACCACGACACTGGGACGACGATCAGGCATACAACTGCGAATTTTGTCAGTAATTTCACCATAAATTTAGACATTTGCCACCTCGTTAGTCTTTGTTGGTAATCCTCTTTGGTGAATTTGGCGGCATGTCCCTCTGCTTGGCAAATCCGGGACAGGAACTTGAGGACGGTTTCAAGGCCGTGATCCTGGACTATTGCCTTAATGGTTTTGATTTCACAGACCCAGCCATTTCGCTAAACAGATCAGTGCGGTCATCAAACAGATATACGGCCCCAGGGACGGAGAAAAAGAACAAGACCGACACGCGACTTTCCGCTCGTCAAAACTCGACATCGAGCCACCCTCCTGCCCCGTCCAGCCGTATGCAGTCAGCGCCGACAAGGTGCAGAATTCGCGATAAGTCCGCGACTACGTTCCCGATGCTGTATAAAATAAGGTGGTTAGCCGCTTCCTTTGCAGCCTTTGCCTGATGAATGTTAACCACGCGGCCGTCATCCTCGACTTCCCCTTTACAAAAAATGGTTTGACTGAATTGGTAATAGACACGATCATCTTCCGCCACATAGAATTTTCCTGCATTATCGGCTTGGTTGTTCAGATAAGAGACCTTTCCTTTTAGTATGTTACCCTGAATTTCTACAGGGAGCAGCACTAGGAGCGTTATATTCCCTTCCCGCTCCCAACTCCATGTCTGCACTTTGCAGTCGGCAATCATCGACTGTAAGGACCATCGAGGCACCGGCAGGGGGAAGGTGATCATTTTCCGGATCGGATTGTCTGTATTGAGAAAGTTACTTTCGAGCCTTAGGATTTCACTTGGATCCAGGGTGCGGAACTTCACGTGCAATTTGTCGCTGATGTTAGTGGATAGCAGTTGCAAAGGGGTCATTCTTACCTCATTTGTTTGTTATTTTGCATAATCACAGGATATCCGAATAAGGTTCGTCGATCCTAGAAGGGCCGGTCACTTCCATTTCATAGGTGCATTCACACGAAACAGGCGAGGCGCCGCACTCAGAGTAAGTATCGGAGTCGGCAAATATATCGAAGGAGTCACGACTTGGTTCCCAATCTTCATTTCCCATCGCAACTGCAGTACCTGGGGCTATCGGAGCATTCCCATAATCTATGGCCGAGCAATACAACCAGGATATAAACGCTGGTACTAGCACCTACCGCCGCCCCTTTATCAAATAAAAAGACGCGACAGCCAGCAGAAAGAAGGCCCACTGCCATAACATCCGCTGGGAACAGGAGATGCGCCGCACCCGAAGGTAGAATCAGAATCCACGAACAGGGTGCCAGGTTCACGAGCATTTCACCTGTCACTGCTGCTGCGTCCAGGATGTCAATGCAGGGCGCACGTCTGGACGGTTGGCTATGTAAAACGCTAGCCTTTTACAAGTGCCTGAACATATTTATATAATGGTATTGACCCTGGGTATGGGCAAGTAATCGCTATACCACCCTGTGGTCGCCATCCCGTAGCTAAATTTTCACCCACTTTGTCTACTACTTCCTGGGGATCTGTGCTCTGAATTATTTTATACTGCATAGATTGCGTCCTTTCAATTGGCTCAACCGGCTTTGCCACTGGTTCGGGCTTCCGCCCCAGCCCCAGTCGCTCAAACTCTTTTTCAATGTCGTTGCTCATCAATGTCCTTTGGATCGTCACTATTTACAGATCGTGTTGAAAACTCTCACATTCTCTCTTGTCAGAAGAGCCTGAGGTGTTGGTCCGTTTTTGACCAAACTGGGTCCGTTCCTAGCCGGCGGTGGCACGCTCCGACTTTTCATGTTTATGCACATTTTTTCTTTCCCCGATGTATAGGGTCATGTTTTCCCTTTATTTGGGGTTTTATCCTCTCGTCAGTTCACCTATATGAATCATACTATTCATAATCGTGAATTGCAAGCAATAAATTCACTACTGTGAATATGCCCTTGATACATATCCAGGGAATCTGGTATATAAACGTCATGGACGAAACAAAAAAAAACAAACACAAGCGGTCAGTAGTCGTTGACACCAGCATTTTTGCCACTCGTGTCCGGGGACTCATGGAGCAAAAAGGGCTTAGCTCGTCAGAACTTGCCGACCAGGCAGACCTTGCGCGCTCAGCGATTACCCAGTTTTTCGCTGGCGACAGGAAACCAAGCGCTGACGCATTAGTGAAATTGGCTGATACGCTGGATGTCAGCACCGACTACATCCTTGGTAGAAGCGGTGAGTCAGAAATCGCGGATATGCTCCAACACGAGAAGATTCGCGAGCTTGTGCGCCTGTTCATGCAACTAACCGTCACGGATCAAGAGAGAGTGACAGAGATGATTCGCCTGATGGTGAAGACGACCCCCGAGAGTCCCTCTCTCTGATTGACATTGGTGGTTTGCTGTTGTGGGTACTCCGGGATCAGTGGAAGAAGAAGGCCCATGAATAAGCCGATCCGCATGCGGTCGTAGCCGATCTAGTTCCGCCCGCAGTTTTTCAATCACGAAGTCCTGCCGGGCGGTAGAATGGTCAGTCACGTGTTTTCCTACAACCGCCATCGCCCTGTCGATAACCCCGCCGATCTCATCACCGTTTTTCATCTTCCTCCATGACTATTTATATCCCAAAAGGAGTGTTCCAAAAACCCCCTCAAAAACGCCTCCCCTGAAGCCCCGTTTCCCGGGGCTTTAACTTTTTCATTTTCGGTGTTCCAGAAAGAACTCTTTTAGGTACACCCTGTTCTTACTGTTCTGCCAGCCAACAGGCGCATAACTCCCATAACAGGAAATGATACCCCCCCTCAACCGGCTAGTTAATGAAAGGTTAGTAATTGGCATTATTGTTATGATTAATTGGTGGGTTCCTATGGCAGGGTTTATTGCTGGGGGTTTATTGCTGGGGGTTTATTGCTGGGGGTTTGTGGCCGGTCGGTTATGTTTCGGAGTCAGTTACATCGGTCTCTTCACCTCCTTGTTTTTCAGTCAATCCTGCCTGTATTATATTGCTTTCACATTAAAACCAAGTATGATATAAGCCTATTGTGATGACCTCTAAAGTGCCAAGAACAGGACTGCACATATGATCCTCAAGAAAGTTATAACAGGTGCGCAAACAGGAGTGGACAGGGCAACTTTGAATGCAGCTATTGGGGTTGGTTTAACTGTAGATAGGTACTGTACCAAGGGTGGACCGGCTAAGGACGGACTTATACCAGGAAACTACCCAATTCAGGAATTGGAAATTACGCAATATCACCTTAGAATTGAGAATAACGTTGTAGTATCAGATGGTACGTTGATCATAAACAAGGGGCCATTAACCCTTGGGACTAAGCTGTCCTACGACTTTTCGGTAAAGCATCTTGTGCCATACCTCATCGTCCAGTTGGATGCTGAAGAGGTGATTTCAGTATCTGATGTGATTAGATGGATACATGGACAGCAGATCTCAACTCTCAACGTAGCAGGTCCAAAGGAATCAAAACTTCCTGATGGAATATACAAAGAAGCATTTTTCTACCTTGAACAGCTATTCACTTCGCTAAAAAGTTCTTGACTTGGCAGTGGCCCTGATAGGTGCAGCTACTGCTATTTTCCCCCCCGTGCCGGCCAGCCTACCCCGGCCCGCTACCTGTTCCGCAACTCTGACAGGGAGCGCTCCAGCTTCCCGATCTCCCTTGCCATCACCTGCTGCGACACTAACGCGATGCCCGCCGTTTTTCGCATGATCACCAGCGCGCTTCGCATGGGTCGGCATTGATGGCGGCTACGGCAAGGAGCCTCCTCGGTATCGAGCGAGCCGGAAATGCTCGTATAGCCAATTAGCCGCAGTAGAGCAAACCCGCACCGGGTCACGCCGGGAATACGCGGCGCAGCACGAGGGATGCCTCAAGTTAGACTGGCTGCGGTACTGAAAGCGACAGGGTCCAATATCCTACGGGCAACTGCGTTTAAAAACAGCGAAAACCGAATGGCCGCCTAAGGGTCGGGCCAAACCTACGATTAGGCCCAGTAGAAGCTGTCAAAAAGCGATATTTTCAGCGGCAAACTGCTTTCTAGAACTGTCTGGCGCTTTGCCCCGCATAGCGGCGTCGAGATCCACATTTTATTGTCAAACCGGGTAATTGATTTTTGCGAGAGCATCAAATTTGAAAAAATTATTCGACTTCAATTCCATGACCTTAGCTCCTAAAGCTTCCTATCTCGCCGTCTCGGTGAGGGCTATTCCTCCCTGAACACCGGATTCGTTACCACCTCGATACCTCCGTCGCCGGTCGCCTCCTCGCGGTAATAGGCCCGGCGGTGGCCGGCGAGGAATGCGCTGTCTGAGAAGGCGAAGCTCCCCTCCCGGGTGGTAAATATCACTTCTCCGTTACGGATGAGTCTCACCGACAACCCCGGCACCGGACGGCTCAGCGCAAAGCGTACCGTGGTCGCCTTCGGGTCGCGCAACGTTTCCCCGCACATCACCCGGCCCGCTTGATGACCCGGCGCGGCAAGGGCGAATTCCTCGACCCGCAGGCAGGGGAAGCCTCC
>JGI24146J20443_1000337_pt1 | contig 39341 bp, 40 predicted proteins | sample BarGraIncub1131A_FD_20443 | JGI IMG/M metagenome (IMG submission 20443) | reverse complement strand
GTTCCTGCGGTAAGTGGATCATCGCCTGCTTATGTTTATATGTTTATTGAAGCTCTAGGTGATGGGGCAGTGCTTCAAGGAATGCCAAGAGATAAAGCTTATAAAATGGCTGCTCAAGCGGTTCTAGGAGCTGCTAAGATGGTGCTTGAAACTGGAGAACATCCAGGAAAACTTAAAGATAATGTTTGCTCACCAGGGGGAACTACTATAGAAGCAGTATATACCTTAGAAAAGAATAATTTTAGGGGCTCAGTAATTTCAGCTATGGAGAGTTGTACGCAGAAGGCAATCGAAATGGGTAAAAAATAATTATTTCATTTACAAACTAGATATAATATATATTAAGTGAATAGAGTTTATACTTTGTTTATAATTTGTTTATAGAAAGTAGAGACATGTACTTTAAAATAGAATTATGAAAGACTTTCATATTCAAAAGCAAATTATAAACAAAAGGAGATTTAAGAAAATGAAATTAAATAAAAAGACAGCAACTATTATAAGTTTTGCTCTAGGAAGTGTAATGTTTACAACCACGGCTATAGCACAAGTATTAACTAAGAGTGGATATGATCAGCTTAAAGATTCCGTTAAATTTACAGCAGAAAGTTGTACCACTAAATTCTCGAGCTATACTATGGACATGTCAGTTATACTAAAGGACAATGGTACAATTATTTATTCTGATGATTCGCTTAGTAAAGTTGACGTATCACGCGGAGCTAAAGAAACTGTGACAAATAGACTTGAGGGTTCAAAAAAGACAGATGATTATAACTACACAGACAAAGAAGGTTCTATATATAAAGACAGCACAAAAAATATCTATTATGAAACTCAATTCAAAAGTCCTCAGAAAACTAGCACTTCTAACAACCCATTTAAAGAACGAGGTGCTGATGATATGGAGAAAATCGCAGATGCTGTTGTGGGTAACTTAAAAGACGCAGTTGTAGTTACTGAAAATTCAGATGGAAGTAAGACTCTATCTGGTTCTTTAACCGAATCACAAATACCAGCTCTTGTGAATGCAGTAGTATCATTTCAATCTAAGAATGAATTTGAAAGTAGAACGAATAACCCTAATAATGAGAGTGTTTTACCTAAAATAACAAAAGATATATTTGTAAAAGAAGTTAAAGGAACTATGATAACAACTAAAGAGGGAATTATTCAAAGTGTTCTTGGCACAGGAGTGATTTCTGGTAAAGATGAAAAAGGTAAAGAGCATAAATTAACTTTCGAGCTACTAGCAAAGGTGGCTAGTGTTAATTCAACTACGGTTAGTAAACCTGATCTTACTGGCAAGAAAGTAGAAAAAAATGTAGAACAAGATTATAGTAAATTAACAGATCCTCAAAAGTATTTAGGGAAATATAAGACAGATATATTAATAGAGAAGGATGCGAAATTCGTAAAAATAGGTGAAAGATTTTTAAACATTACTGCGGTAGACAATAAAGGTATTAGTGGAAGATATTATGAAGAATATGTTAAGGGATACGAGAAATATGTAACTGATAAAAAAGATTATAAGTTTGATGCCAAATTTGAAAAAGATAATGGGTTCAATGCAACCTTTAATTCAGGAAGCGAGTCAAGCCAAAAGATAACAGGTAATATATCTATAAACATAGGTTCAGCAGGAATAAACTTTAGTATGAATGATGAGAGTACAAGGGGAAACATTCTTCTTAATGATCAATTCAACAATGTATTCAACTAATAATGAATAGAAGAATTAATAATAAATATAAGGACTAGTATTAATGATAGGGGGACCCGTAATAAAACATGTAAATAAGTAAAGGGTCCTCACCTTTTTTACTGAATGATATTGTGATTTTGATTATAGTATAATTTAAAGTCTTTAATTACAAGGGTAAAACAAAACTGGGGGTGCACTATTGGAAAAAGCTATTGAAATTAATAATCTTTCCAAAATTTATAAAAATGGACGAGGTATAGCAGATATTAATCTTGACATATATAAAGGAGAAATCTTCGGGTTTTTAGGACCTAATGGTGCTGGTAAGACTACAGCGATGAAAATAATGACGGGACTTATAAAACCAGACAGTGGGGATGTTAAAATTTTAGGTTATAGCATATTAAAAGAATACGAAAGCGTAATGCAAAAGGTAGGTTGCATTATAGAAACAGCGGAATCTTATCTTTATTTAACTGCATTTGAAAATTTAAAACAGGTTTCAAGATATTATAGAAATGTTGATGAGAATCGAATTAATGAAGTTTTAGAACTTACAGGAATGTTAAAATATAAAAATGAGAAACCAAGAAAATTTTCTCTTGGGATGAAGCAAAGACTAGGAATCGCAGCAGCAATACTCTCAAAACCTGAAGTGATTATTTTGGATGAGCCCTTAAATGGACTTGATGTTGAAGGAATGATTACTATGAGAAATATAATAAAAAATTTAGTAGAAAAAGAAGATACTACATTTTTCATCTCAAGCCATCTTATTCATGATGTCGAACTTACTTGTACTCGTATTGGTGTATTATACAATGGAAAGATGCTTAATGTGGATACTATGAAAAACATATTAAATAACTATGCTACTCTTGAAAATTATTTTGTTAGTGAGGTAGAGAGAAATGGTAGAATTTAAAGCTGCTTTAATAAATGAGATTGAAAAACTATATAAAAGAAAAAAGATCTTAGTTGCTGTAATTATATCTATTATTTTTATAATACTAGGACAGTTGTCTATGGTAGTATTAAGAACTGGTTTTGGATTACGTGGAGTCTCAAGCATGGAATTTCCCATACTTGTTCTTTCTGTAGTTGTAAATACGATTCTTCCTTTATTTACTGCACTTGTTACAATAGAGAGTTTCTCAGGAGAGTTTTCACAAAATACTATGAAGATTGCACTTACAAGACCTATTTCACGATTAAAATTTTATACAGCAAAATTAACCGCAGTTATGGTATTTATCCTCGCCAATCTTTTATTTATAATGATTTTTTCAATACTGGCTGGTTGTCTTTTTAATTCAAATTCATTCACGTTAATAAGTGTTATTAAAATCCTGATTTCTTATATTGTAACACTAGTACCTATGGTGATTTTATCAATAATTATTGCGTTTTTTGCAAATATAATTAGAAGTGGTATAGGTGTATTTTTTATATCTATTTTTACTTTTGCTATTTTCAAGGGTCTGGGAATCATTTTTTATAGATTTTCAGGGGTGTTTATTACTTCTATGATGAGCTGGTATACGTTGTTTAATATGGACACCATTCCTACTTTTAAAATCTTTCTTCAATTTATGATGATGCTCAGTTATGGTGTGTTATTTTTTACGGCAGGATATTATATATTTGATAACAAGGAGTTCTAACTACATCTTTGAGGTGAAAAATGAATATTAAAAAACGCTTACTTTTATCCAATACTATAACTATAGTAATTCCTTTTGCTATTACGATTATAGCTGCATTCCTATTTATTTTCGTATCTTCTAAAATTTTTAATAAGCAGGTAAGTTATGATAATTTCAAAAAATTTATATATATAAAAACACAATTATCTGACATTAGCAATGACATATGGAATCAAAAATATTCTGATATGGAAAGACCGGAATTTAAGCAATATTTAATGCGAAAGGTATCAAATATAAATGGAGAGCTGATTATTCTTAAAAGCAATGCCGTTATTTTTACGTCTAAGGATATAAATAAAATTGATATAGAAAAATGTTTACTAGATACTAAAAGTAAAGATCAAGATAAATTAGTTGTAATCGATACTATAACTTATAGTGTAGTGGTAGCACCGATTGAATTTAAAGATAAAGCTGAAGGAAATCTTATATTACTCGCTCCCTCTTTTAACTATTCAGATATTCTTGAAAAATTTATAATATTTATATTTGTGGTATTTTTTATCACTTTTATAGGAGTTAACATATTTATGTCCTATCTGCTTTCAAAAAGAATAATAAAGCCATTATCAATTTTAAAGAAGGCGGTGGGCGAAATTAGTAAAGGTGATTTAGAAGTTGAGATTACCGAAGTTGGAGACAAAGAAATTATGGAGTTATGTGCTGATTTTGAAAAGATGAGAATACAACTTAAAGATACCACCCGCCTTAAAAAGAAGTACGATGACAATAGAAAAATGTTAGTTTCTAGTATATCGCATGACCTTAAAACACCTATAACCTCAATAAAAGGATACGTTAAAGGCATTCTAGACGGTATTGCTAATACCCCGGAGAAGGTAGAACGCTATTTGAGAACGATTTATTCAAAATCGGAACAAATTGATGTTATGATCGATGATTTGCTTTTATATTCCAAATTGGATTTGAGTCAGATTCCATTTAACTTTGAAAAAACGGATATTGTAGATTACTTTAATTATTGTATTCATGAAAGTACACTCGAACTTGAAAAATCGAATATAAAAATTTCTCTAAAAAGTGATTTAAATGGGAGTAAATACGTTAAAATTGATAGAGAAAGATTAATGAGGGTTGTATTAAATATTATTGACAACTCTCGTAAATATATGGACAAGCAGCAAGGTACTATTACTATACTACTTAGAGAAACTAATTCTAGTATTATTATTGAGATAAGGGATAATGGTTCTGGTATTGACGAGAGTGACGTAAATAAAATCTTTGACAGGTTTTATAGAGCAGATTCCGCAAGAAGTGATGCAAATGGAAGTGGACTCGGACTTGCTATTGCGAAACAAATTGTAGAAGGGCACAGTGGCACAATATGGGCTGTGAGCCATGAAAGCCAAGGTACAAGCATTTTAATATCATTTGGGAAAATATTGAATTAATAAAGGAGTATTATGAAAAAAATTTTAATAGTGGAAGATGATGTAAGTATTGCCCAACTTCAAAAAGACTATTTAGAAATCGAAGGATTTGAGGTTAAAATATGTAATGATGGAGTGGAAGGATTAAATGCCCTAAAAACAAATGAATTTGATTTGTTAATTCTTGATGTTATGCTGCCTAAAATTGATGGATATACTATTTTACGTAGTATGCAAGAGGACAAGGAAATTCCAGTTTTAATGGTTTCTGCAAGGAAAGAAGATATTGACAAAATAAAAGGTTTGAGCCTAGGGGCTGACGATTATATTACAAAGCCGTTTAATCCTAGTGAACTAGTTGCTAGAGTTAAGTCCCATATTCGAAATTATGATCGAATAAAAAATAAATTTAATGCTGTTGTCAGAAGTAGCACCATTATAATACGAGGTCTAGAAATAAAAAAAGATTGTAGACAGGTATTTATGAATGGAGAAGAAATAAATTTAGCTCAGAAGGAGTTCGATTTATTGATTTATTTAGCTGAGAATCCTAATAGAGTATTTAGTAAAGTTGAATTATTTGAAAAAATTTGGGGATTGGATGCTTTATCAGATACGGCAACTGTTACAGTACATATTGGCAGAGTTCGCGAGAAAATTGAATCATCTGCATCGCAACCTCAATATATTGAAACTGTTTGGGGAACGGGGTACAGGCTTAGGGTATGAAATATACACTAAACCTGTACCCTTTTATAATCATTTGAATTTTGTAATAATAATTAAATACGGTACATATATATTTATCAAGATAATAAAACATATAAAATGTATTGACTTACGAACAAATGTTCCCTATAATATAAATATAGTATATTAAGACAAAATACCTGTAAAGTATTTATAAAAATATAATTATTTTATTTCTTTGCAGCTTTAATTTACAGCTAAACTGCATTCCTAAACTATCATTTTTATGGATTATTAAAAGATACTTTAGTAGATTATTTAAAAGATACTTTAGTAGATTATTTAACTGGGGGTAAAATAAATGGAAACAAAAGATTTATTGGTTAAGATTAATTATTCAAGCGGAGGTAATGACAGTTTAGCAATAACTTATGCTGCGAGTACTGATAGGGTTAATCATTCTTCTAAATATTTAATTTGTGGGGGAGTGTATAATAGAAATGGTGGAACTATAATATTTAAGGCTAAGAGCATAGAAGAAGCTACAGATATTGCTAATAATAATCTAGTAGCTAGAGCAGGCTCTAATAAATATCAGTACTTTAAAAAGGATTATATAATAAATAATATATAAAAAATGAAGTTAACTAAGCCTTATAAAAGGATGTTTTAAGAACATCCTTTTATAAGGCTTAGTACATATGTAAATAGAGTATTAATCAAATGGAGAATTCAATATTTTTAACTACTATATCCAATTGATCAACTAATGAAATAGTTGTGCCAACTTCTTGAGCATTGACGTTAGGTCCTTTTTTTACAATTTTAACTTGTGGTCTTAATGCAAGGTTTGGAAATACATTTGTTACCACTCCGATATCATCAGTGCTTAGTCTTACTAGGGTTCCAGGTGGGTAAGGCACAACTGCCTTTGAAAAAGCTTTAACCATTTCATAATCAAATTGAGTATTAGCATGGGAAAAAATATATTCTACAGCATCATTAGGGCACATAGCTTTGCTATATGGCCTGTCGGACGTAAGTGCATCATACACATCTGCAATTGAAACAATTCTAGCAAATCTATTTATAGATTTGTCCTTTTTGTTATCTGGATATCCAAGTCCATTTACTTTTTCATGATGTTGAAGAGCCACAATTCTGGAGGGAACGGATATATCTGAGCATCCTTTCAAAAAATCATAACCTTTTGTGGTATGCTCTTTTATAGTTATAAATTCTTCATCAGTTAAGCGCCCGGGTTTCAAAATTATATCTTTAGGAATAAGAACTTTACCTATATCGTGTAGCAATGCACCTATACATAAAGTATAAAGCTCACTTTGATTTAGTTGCAATTGAACACCTAATACTAGAGAAAGTACAGCCACATTTACACTATGTTGGTAGGTGTAATTATCCATACTTTTAATGTCTACCAGATTAATCATTACATTTTGTTTGCTTATAATCTCATCAATTATATCTCTAGCAATATTTCCTATAGATTCAAAATAGGAATGCTTTTCTTTCGCAATACTCTGCTTGCTTAAATTAGTATTATTAGAATATAAATTGTATTTTTCAAAACTATAGAATGTTTCTTTTATAGCTTTTATAGCATGTTGTCGTAACTCGGGTTTTATTACATCCTCAATTATGGTTTCACTATATCCATCACTGATATATATAGAATAAATTTGTAATCGTTTGATTCTTATTAAATAGGAATCAGTTAATACAACACCGTCTCTTAATAGAATCCTACCGTCATTATCAAATACAGTTTTAGCCAGAGTATTTCCTGGATTTGCAAATTCTATTGGTACAAGTCTCATGACTATATCACACCCCAAACATAAAAAATATACATAATAATATATCTTACACTATTAAGAGAAAAAACACACTATTATATTACTAATAGAATCTAAGTAAAATAATTTAAAACATATTATATATATTTTGTGAAAAGAATATAGTGCAATAAAAAAGAGTTTTTCAAAATAAGGTTGAATACTTGGAATTATGAACTATAATTAAGGATGGAATCATTAATATAGAATGTAACCTTGAAAACTCAAGATTGCTTAAAAATAAATTTATACTCAGGCACTTAAAAAACAATAGTTATAGGATACTTTATAACTAAATTGTAGTTATAATTAATGCTTTAAATAATTTTAATTGGAGGAAATATAATGGACAAATTATCAAGAAATGATTCCTGTTGGTGTGGCAGCGGTAAAAAATATAAAAAATGTCACATGGAACAGGATCTATTTATAAGTACTATAGAGGAAAAAGTAGGCTATAAAATACCTAGAGATATAATGAAAACGGATGAACAAGTTGATGGGATAAGAAAAAGTTGTAAGTTAACTCATGAGATCCTGGATATGGTCGGTCAGAAAATAAAAGTGGGAGTAACCACAAATGAAATTAATACATGGGTACATGAATATACAGTTGCGCATAACGCATATCCGGCGCCACTAGGATATGGAGGGTTTCCCAAAAGTGTATGTACATCAATAAATAATGTAATATGCCATGGGATACCTGATGAAACCGTTCTAAAAGACGGAGATATAGTTAATGTTGATGTTACATGCATATTAGAAGGCTACTACGGTGATGCTAATAGAATGTATATAATGGGAGAAGCTTCTAAAGAAGCAGTAGATTTAGTACGTGTATCAAAAGAGTGCCTAGAAAGAGGCATACAGCAGGTTAAACCCTATAATACCCTTGGAGATATAGGAAATGCCATTCAAGAGCATGCAGAAGGCCTTGGATATTCAGTAGTATACGATTATGGTGGGCATGGTGTTGGAGTGGAGTTTCATGAAGAACCCTTCGTTCCGCATATAGGTAAAAAGGGAGAAGGTACAATATTACTACCCAATATGACCTTTACTATTGAGCCTATGATTAATATTGGGAGTCCTGATACTGAGGTACTTGATGATGATTGGACAGCAGTTACAGCAGACGGATCATTGTCTTCTCAGTGGGAACATACTATACTTGTTACTCAAACCGGATATGAGATATTAACATAGATGAAAATATACAAGTGATAAGTTAGTACATGTAATTTTTGGACTTAATATTAATATTATGTGTACAGAAACAATATTACAAAGTTAAATGCCCCCAAAAATGGGGGCATTTTTATTAGGTTAATTCTATTATAATTATTACACTAATTTACTCAACTTTTAATATATATATATATTCGTCTATTGAGCAAGTATCTCCTTTCCAGCTATTATAATAGGTGAAATGTATCTTGCATTCGCCGCATTGTAAGCATTGAAATCTCCAAATAATTTGTTGACTTCCACCTATTACATTTGGTTTGTTAAAATCAAATGTATTTTTGCTTTTTAAATCAATAATGGAGGAATCTGATATAATATAATGCCAAGAATATCCTGTAGAAGGAGATTCATCTAGTTCAACTATCATTTCTTCATGTAATTGCATAACATTTATAGATTTATGACTCAAAGCATTAGCATTTAGTTTACAATTTTCATATTCCACAATCAAGTTATCACCATCCTTAAAGTATATTTAACAGATGTATGTCATGTAACTTTAGCAATGAGTAAACAAAACATATTTTGTACATGAATAAGACATATTTCTAATTGGTATTATTATTTCTTTAATAATTTTTTTTATTCATCCACCAATAGTATTGTGAAAATGGGTTTATTATGTATTTTGATACTATATAAGCATATAAAATAGTATAGGAATATATTATCTTTGATTTTTTCTATAGTATAGACAAAATTAAAATGAGGAAAGATAAATATATAATAAATTATGTTGTTAGTAACCAGTAATGAAATGGTGTATAATTAGCATAATAGGAAAATTTTAATATTAAAGGTGTCATGTTAATTGGTTGTGGCAATATTTCTTGAAATGGAATACTCAATAAGTATTTTAAGTTTTCATGGATAGTATGAGGAGGAGAGCAATGAAATTTATCATTGGAAATACATATCATGGCTTTAAGTTAATCGAGGAGAAAAATATAGAAGAGTTAAATTCAGAGACAAGATTGTTTGAACATGTAAAAAGTGGAGCTAGACTACTTCATTTAGAAAATGATGATGATAATAAAGTGTTTTCTATAGGATTTAGAACACCACCTAAAAATAGTAATGGAGTTCCACATATACTCGAGCATTCTGTGCTTTGCGGATCTCGAAAATTTCCAACAAAAGAGCCTTTTGTTGAATTAATAAAGGGATCTTTAAATACATTTTTAAATGCTATGACTTTTTCAGATAAAACCATATATCCTCTAGCTAGTAAAAATCAAAAGGACTTTTTTAATTTGATGGATGTATATTTAGATGCAGTTTTTTATCCTAATATTTACTCTCAGCCACAAATATTAATGCAAGAGGGTTGGCATTATGAATTAGAAAACAAAGAGGATAAACTAACTTATAAGGGTGTAGTTTATAATGAAATGAAAGGTGCATTTTCCTCTCCAGAGGGTTGCCTTATGAGAAAAATCCAGGAATCTTTATTTCCGGATACGTCATACGGCGTGGAATCCGGCGGGGATCCAGAATTTATACCAGATTTATCACAAAGCGAATTTATAGAATTTCATAAAAAATATTATCATCCATCGAACAGTTATATATTCCTTTATGGAGATGGAGATATTGATAAACAGTTACAATTTATTAGTGAAGGATATTTAAATAATTTTGAAAAAATAGCGGTTGAGTCGGCTATTAAGATGCAAAAACCATTCAGTAAAATGGAAGAAATTAAGATGGATTATCCTATTTCTTGCGATGACGATGAGAAAGATAAAACTTTCTTAAGTTTAAACTTTGTAACAGGAGATAATATTAGCCAGCCAGAACTACATTTAGCTTTTGAAATTTTAGAGTATTTGTTATTAGAAAGTGCTGCAGCACCTTTAAAGAAAGCACTTATAGATGCAGAAATAGGTAAAGATGTATTCGGAAGTTTTGATAATAGCATATTGCAACCAGTATTTAGTGTAGTAGTAAAAAATTCGAATGAAAGTGAAAAAGATAAATTTGAGAAAGTTGTATTTACAACTTTAAAGAAGCTAGTTAAAGAAGGCATAGATAAAAAACTAATAGAGGCTTGCATTAACATTACTGAATTTAAGTTAAGAGAAGCTGATTTGGGTGGATTTCCAAAGGGATTATATTACTATATAACGAGTATGGACAGTTGGCTTTATGACAAAGACCCAACTATGCATTTAGAGTATGAAAGTTATTTGAGTAAAATAAAAGCTGCATTAACTACGGATTATTTTGAAAAACTTATTCAGCAATATTTACTAAATAATACACATAGTTCTATGGTTATTTTAAATGGCAAAAGGGGTCTCGCAGAGCAAAAGTCTAAGGCTACTGATGAAAAACTAGATAAGTTTAAGGCAAGTCTTACAGAGAAACAAATAGAGAATATAGTGCAAGATACAAATGATCTTAAGAAAAGACAAATGACACCAGATTCTAAAGAAGTGCTAGAAACTATTCCTCTACTTGAACTCTCAGATATCGAAAATAAGGTAGAACATTTACCAATAGATGAAAAGGATGAGCAAGGAGTAAAGGTATTATCACATGATATATTCACTAATAAAATTGCATATATAAATATATTATTTGATTCTAAAAAAGTAAATCAGGAGTTACTTTCTTATGTAACATTATTATCAACTATTTTAGGGAGAGTAAGCACAAAGCACACTAATTATTCTGATTTATCTAATGAAGTTAATATTCATACAGGAGGAATTCAGTTTACTACAGATGTATACGGAAATAGTGAAAATTTTGAAAAATATAGCCCTAAATTAGTAGTAAAGAGTAAAGCTTTAGAATCCAGCATTCCTAAATTATTTGATATTATAGTAGAGATAATTGGGAGTACAAAATTTGATGATAAGAAACGTCTCAAGGAGTTAATTCAACAATTAAAATCAAGACATGAGATGAAAATTCTTGATAGGGGACATATGGTAGCAGCAGGAAGACTTACTTCATATTTTTCGCCAGCTTCAGCTTATATAGAAAAGACTTCAGGAATATCTTTTTATAAATTTATAAATGAAGTAGAAAAAGATTTTGATAATAAATCGGAAGAAGTTATTAAAAACCTAAATAAAGTATCAAAACTTATATTTAACAAAAACAATATTATAATAAGTGTTACAGGGGAAGAGGATATATATACTGCATTTGCTACGCAGCTACCTAAAATTATAAATATTTTAGGAGATGAAAAATTGCCAGATGCCTTATATGATTTTGAACTAAATAAAGATAACGAAGGATTATTAACTTCATCAGATGTTCAATATGTAGCTAAAGGTTATAATTTTATTAAGAAAGGATATTCTTATTCAGGTAAGATGTTAGTACTTAAAACTATATCAAGCCTTGACTACTTATGGAATAGAGTGCGTGTGCAAGGTGGAGCATATGGTGGTTTTGCAAATATAGCTAGAAGTGGTAACATAGTATTTGTATCTTATCGGGATCCTAATGTTGAGAAGACTCTAAAAGCATATGATGGAATATGTGATTATATAGAAAATTTTGAAGCATCTGAAAGAGAAATGACTAAATATATTATAGGAACTATTAGTGATTTAGATTCACCATTAACACCTTCTATGAAAGGTGAACGTGCAACAGCATATTATATAAGAGGTATTTCAGAGAAACAAAGACAAAAGGAGAGAGATGAAGTATTAAGTACAAAGGCTGTAGATATTAAGTCTTTTAAAGCTTTATTAGATGATATTATAAAAGAAAACTACTTTTGTGTACTTGGAAATGAAACTAAACTTAAAGATAATAAAGATATATTTACGAACTTAGTGAATGTATTTAAATAAATAAGGTGCCTTGCGGCGCCTTTTTTGTAAAGAAAGAAAGGAAGAAAGGTGCCACCCATATGGCAAGTGGCATCTTTTTATAAAAGGAGTGAATGCATGGCGATTAAAACACTTTTCACATACAATTATGGTGGAAATAAAAGAAAAGAAATAGAAGACTTTGGATATCATATAAAATTGATTCCAGAGGAAAATTTAGTTTATAGTAATGAACTCTCAGAGGTTGAAGTTTTGGTTTGTTATAATCCATTTACAGCACTTGCCATAGAGAAAATGAAGAAGCTGAAATGGATTCAATTATCTAGTATAGGCGTTGACCAACTGCCTATAGAGTATGTTAAAAGCACCTCTATTATAATTACAAATAATAAGGGGGGGTATAGTATACCTATGGGAGAGTGGATTGTATTAAAAACTCTAGAAATGTTTAAGAATAGTAAAGAGTTATACCAGAATCAAGTTAATAGAAAGTGGAGAATAGATACAAGCATCCTTGAGTTATATGGTAAAACTATAGGTTTTATAGGGACAGGTACTATAGCAATGGAGGCTGCCAAGAGATTTCAAGGTTTTGGGGTAACGATATTAGGTTTAAATACAAATGGTCGCGATATTCAATACTTTGATAGATGTTATTCTATGAATCGACGCACTGAGATGCTGAAGTTATGTGATGTGGTTGTGGTGACTTTGCCATATACTAAGGCTACTCATCATTTAATTAGTGAGGATGGGTTCACTGAAATGAAAGATGGTACTTTTTTTATAAATGTAGCTAGGGGTAGTATTGTTAATGAGCAGTGCCTAGTTAAAAATTTAAAAAATGGTAAGCTAGCTGGGGCAGCAATAGACGTATATGAAGAGGAACCAATAAATGATAATAACCCTTTATGGGATTTAGATAATGTTATATTAACTTCTCATAATTCATGGATATCAGAGATGAGAAATGAGAGAAGGTTTAAAATCATATATGAAAACATGAGAAGGTATGTATCAGGTGAAGGGTTAATAAATGTAGTGGATTTTAAAAAAGGGTACTAAATTATAGATTGCATTTAATGCTTAGGACAAATTATCAACAAAAGTTAATTTAATTACAACTTGCCACTTGCCACGTGGGTGGCACCATGAGGAGGATATTATTATGAAAGCAGAAATATTAGCAATAGGAACTGAAATATTACTTGGGGACATAGTCAATACGAATTCACAATATATCGCTAAGAGACTTGCAGATTTGGGGATATTAGTTTACCATCAATCGGTAGTTGGAGATAATCCAGAAAGGCTTTTAGAGGCATATAGGTTAGCGTTTAGTAGAGTTGATTTAGTTATAACAAGTGGGGGACTTGGACCTACAAAGGATGATTTAACGAAGGAGATAGCTTTTGAGTATTTTGGGAAAGAGAGCGTAGCTGATGAAGCTTCTTTAAAAATCATTGAGAAATATTTTGAAAATGCAGGTAGGCCAATGGGTGAGAGCAATAAAAAACAGGCACTTTTCCCGTTAGATGCAGTGATACTTCCTAATAATAATGGAACAGCACCGGGATGTATAATAGAGGAGAATAAAAAGATTATTGCACTTCTACCTGGACCACCTTGGGAAATGCAGCCTATGTTTGAAGAGTCTGTAGTTCCTTATCTTCAAAAGTTCGGGCAAGGTGTATTAGTTTCAAAGGTGCTCAGAGTCATTGGGGTTGGTGAGAGTACGGCAGCTGAGATGATTGAAGATATAATGGATAATCAAACCAATCCAACTGTGGCACCTTATGCTAAAGCTGGAGAAATGACCTTTAGAATTACGGCAAAGGCTAATACCCAGGAAGAAGGCATAAGACTTATAAAGCCTATGGAAGATGAAATACGTAGCAGACTAGGCAGTAACATTTATGGGGAAGGAAATGAAACCTTAGAAAATGTATTCGGAGAAATGCTGGTAAACAAAAAACTAACTATATCCACAGCGGAATCTTGCACAGGAGGTATGGTTGCGGCAACAATTATAAATTACCCAGGTATATCTGCGGCTTTTGTAGAGGGTGCAGTGACTTATAGTAATGAGGCTAAGATTAAAAGATTAGGAGTTAAAAAAGAAACCTTAGATAAATATGGTGCAGTAAGTAGCGAGGTAGCAGCAGAAATGGCGCAAGGGATAGCAAAAACTGCAGGAACTAATATTGGTCTTTCAACTACGGGCGCTGCTGGACCAGATGGTGGAAGTGCAGAAAAACCAGTGGGAACTGTATATGTAGGTTTATGTATAAATGGTGATGTTAAAACTAAAATGTTTAAATTATCCGGTAGTAGGAAGAATATACGTGAAAGAGCAACTATGCAGCTACTAGACTGGGCTAGGCGAGAGTTGTTATAGGTCGTATATATAATCCATATAAATAAAGCGATTTTTAAGACAATTTAGAAAATGATTATAATTATAAATGCACATATCAATATCGATATGTGCATTTATAAAGAATTAAAACAAAAAAATATGTTTTTTCTATTAATATATATATTATTTAGTAACAGGTGGAACAAAAACTCTCGTTGCAAGTTCATTATCTAGCATGTAAATACTCGTGGGATCATCATTAATTCTTCCAAGTCTCTTTATAAGACCATTAAAAGTAGCTTCTTCCTCCACTTGCTCGTCAATAAACCATTTAAGTAAGCTAATAGTAGCATGTTCTCTTTCCTCAGTCGCGATGTCAGTAAGATTATAAATTTTACTAGTTACGATTTTTTCATGCGCATATGCTATTTTGAAAACATCAAGAAGTGTTTTATAATTGTTTTGAGGTTCAGGCATGCCCTCAAGGGTTACTCTTCCATTCATTTCATTTGCGTAATTATAAAATTTCATAGCATGAAATTTTTCTTCCTCAGCTTGTACTTTGAAAAAATTAGAAAAACCATCAAAATCTTCTGCTGCGCAATACGCTGCCATAGCTAAATAAAGATGTGCAGAGTAAAATTCAAAGTTCATTTGTTTGTTTAGTTCATTGAACAATCTTTCGCTTATCATAATAATCCTCCTAGTATTCCTAAGGCGAGTATAAAACAATGATTATACTCGTAGAAATATATATATTTATATGATTATTTAAATATAGATAATCATTTCTAATTAATTATAAATATTAAACAATATCTATATTATACACCTAATTTATACTTTTTAAGCAATCGATTTAAGGTAATAATTTTTCTACACTTAAAATTCCCGCACCTTGCTTATATTTGGGTGAATCTATTAAGCTAGAAGATATTTTTAGAAGCGCTAAAATATCTTTATAATTTAAATCTTTATTATTCTCATAGAGGAGAGCACATATACCACTTATAAAAGCAGCAGAGCATGAAGTCCCAGTATATGAGGTATATAAATTGGTGATTGTGGCAGGATAAAGTTTGACACCATTCTTCTCAGATATAAACGATATATCTGAAACCAAAGAACAAATATCTACACATGCAGCAATCAAGTTTGGTTTATCATATTTTTGAAAAGGACCGCAAGAGGAATATTCATATATTTTTGGAGTTCCTATGTCGACATACCCACCGATAGTTATACAATTACTAAGTGTAGCTATGCCTCTAACAGAACTTCTAACACTTTTATTACTTCCGCTAGCTACAATTACCACCAAGCCTTTTGATATCGCAAGGTCAAATAGTTTTGAAAATAAAGAAAGAATAAATTGATTTGTATCCATAGTTTCAAAAGGAAGACAAATGATTTTAATATTAAAATCAATACTTTCGTTAAGTAGAGTTTCCAGTGCAAATAAAATATTAGATATATAACCCTTTCCTAATTTATTAAACGCTTTAATCATATAAATATGGCTATTCTTTGCCACGCCTTTATACATTCCCTTTGATCCATAACCACTGCCACAAATTAATCCGCTCATGAAGGTGCCGTGACCATTATCATCATAGGGATAGCTTAAATCGTTCACTAAATCTACAAACTTTTTAATTCTATTACTTGGATTTAATAAGTCACAATGTGGATATACACCGCTATCAATTACTCCAATGCCAATTCCTTTTCCGGTAAGGTCAAAATTACTTTGGAAGGATAGACCATTAGACGCAAGTACGCTATTTCCACATAAATGTGCATAAGAATCAAATGCTATATATGATACTTGTGGATATTCTAGTAATCTATCGATAGCGGATGAGGTCAAAATAGCACAAATACAATTTATTGAGGTAATATGGTGTATGATATTGCATTTTAATGATTTGATTTTTTTTATAGTTTTATCTTCAAGAGATTTACAATGTATTATTACCCTATAGTTTTCATATAGAGAACTTGACAAAGCTTGCCTTAAGTCAGGTTCTAACTTATTTTTGAAGGAAAACATGTATGCCTCCTAATTGTATTGTTACAATATTATAGTATATGCAAATTTTACAAACATGTTAATAAAATTTGCATATTAGCATTTCCATTTAAATAATATTATGCCTAAAATCATTATACCGAGACCTATAAATTTAGATAAGGCAAAATTAATTTGCTCCGCGCCAAACATACCAAATCTATCAATTACGGCGGCGGCTAGTAGTTGAGCAACTAATATAATTGCAATTGAACAAGTTGGTCCTAGGCTTGATATTCCTAGCATAACTGAAAATATAATTATAGCGCCTAAGGCCCCACCTAACAAATACAGTTTATTTACTTCTTTTAAAGCTTTAAAATTACCATTGCCAGCTACAACCAATATCATTAAAGTAAGAAGTAGACCAGTACTTTGAACAAACACATTAGTTTCCCAAAGCCCAATTTTTTCACTTACCCTTGTATTAAAAACACCTTGAAGACTCATACATATGCCTGCAACTATAGAAAATATTACACCCAATTACAATCACACTCCTCTAAATTAGTCTACCCAGAATGTGTTGTAATATTAATATTATTTAGTATCCGTTATCTTGTCTTTCATGATTAATTTTGTTTTTATATAAGTAAGCATCCTCTATATCATTTTCGCAAAAGCCTAAATCTTTACCTAAACATAAAAAATTATTGAAAATATTTAAGTAGTTAGCTATAGAAGAAGAAATCACAAAATCTGCAATATTTACATATAGATTCAAAAACTGCTCACATAATTCACAAGTGATATCTTTAGAATCTAAAATTATATCTTCAAAGTTTTGATCTATTCCAATACTTAAAATAAAATGAAGACAGTCCACATACTCCTCTAAAATTATATTATTACTTGAAGGCTTTTTTGTACTCCAAAATTTAAAACATCGAGTTTCATTTGCTAGTTCCCCTAGTTCTACTTGAAGTGATAGTATTTTTTTCTTTAATAATGGGACTCTTTCAAGGTTATGTTCTTTTAAGATTCTATGGTCTAAAGTGTTTTGCATCTGAAATAATTTTTGTAAATTCATATTGTTTAACCACCATTTCATCATTATTATTTATAGGTTTCCAAAGCTCGACAGAATCTACCGTTATAGTTTTTGAAAAATTTTCTTCTTTGGCTAAATTACAAGCTGATAAATATTCACTATTAGACCATTCTCTATCAGCGAAATTAGTGTTAGCTAATGAAATATGCAAATTCCAATTTTCCATACCTTTCCTGACGTTAAAGCCTTGTGAATTTAAACTGGAGTTTATGTTTTTTGATAATTCATATATTGTGCCTTTATTATTAATATTTAGATTTACAGATTTGTAGGGTGGATCAAAACAGATTACACCATTTAATTTAAATTCTAATTTAGTATAATTCTTAATAATATTTTTTAAAGAAAAATCCAAATCATAAAGATTAGGATCGGTTATTATTTCTAGAGTTATATGAAGTTTAGGTAAATTTGAGTCAGATTTAAATAAGTTATACTTTTCACATAGTGATTTTTGCATCGACTCCATATATTTATAAGAAACTTTATCAAATATTCCAACCAAGTAGTAAATCATTTTTATCCCCCTTAAATCTAAAGTAGAAGTTATAGGTTTTAATATTCTCTTAATGCGTAAGTTTTAACTAACGTCTCTTTTTTATTACTAACTTGCTTCCATAATTCAAGTCTAGAAACCTTTACAAATTTAAAAAAATCATCCTTATTTAAAGTATCATCAATATAAATAGTGCCTCCGTTAAATGATTTTTTAATGATATGATTAGCATTAGCAAGTGAAATACGTAAATCAATAGCATTCTCATCAGTTTTAACATTAAAACTATGTAAATCTAAAGTTTCTGTTATGTTTCTTGCTAAACGAAAAATATATCCTTTATCTTCAACTTTAAGGTTAACTTGACTAAAATTTTCACTTAAACCAACACTATTATTTATGCCGATTTTGAATTTTTTATAAGGAACTAAAATTTTAGAAATAACAACATCCAGTTTTTCGATATCAGGATTTGTTATAGCACTTATAGTTATATAAAGGTTAGGGGAGCTCTTATATAGTTTAAATTTTCTACAAATATCTTTTTGAATATTTTGAACTGTAGAATTTGATAGCTCATCAAATAGCGCAACTAAAAAATATTTCATACTTTTCCTCCAAGCAAAATTAATAACCAATATTGGTTAACATTATTATGATTAAATTATAAGAGTATTATAACATAATTTTTAAGTTTTGTATTTTGAATGTAATTTTATGTATTTGGGTTATTGGAAATATAAAAGCAGAAATATAATTAATTTTGGTTTTGCATAATTTTCTTTATTCTTGATAATAATAGTTTTGTAATTAACAGAGGGAGGTGCTTTTTTATGAACCATAATGATAGTATAGGATGTGTAGTAGGTGAATGTAAGTTTCATTGTAAAGATGATAACTTTTGCACTTTGAACAAAATTGAAGTTGTAAAACATGAGAGTGTTGCTAAAACACAACAATGTACAGACTGCGGAAGTTTTAAAACAATATAGTAATGTTAAACAATGTAAAAATCACTCGTGAAGACACGGGTGATTTTTACATTGTTTTTAAAAAGAAAATAAATATTGTAAATAATTTTTAGTTTAATAAAATAAAATAATCAAAGAATTTTAAAGAAAATGTTAAAATACAATGGAGGTATGGTATAATTCAATTGTATGTAAAAATAAAGTACTTAATATATAATGTATAGTGAGGATGATACAAATATGGATAAATTGGTAATTAACGGGGGTCGACATATCCTTGGTCAGGTAGAAATAAGCGGTGCAAAAAATGCAGCAGTAGCAATTTTACCAGTAGCAATAATCGCAAGCAAGGGTAAATGCATCATTGAAAATATTCCAGATATAGAAGATGTTAATTGTATTGATAGAATATTAGAAAATTTAGGTTGTAAAATTAAAAGGGAAAAAAATTCAGTTTCAATAGATAGTACAAACATAACAAGCATGGATGCGAATACAGAAGATGTAAGAAGAATGAGAGCATCTTATTATTTGATTGGTGCGCTTTTAGCTAGGTTTAAAAAGGCTAGGGTAGCACTGCCAGGTGGATGCCCAATAGGGGCTAGACCAATCGACCAACATATAAAAGGATTTGAGGCACTCGGGGCAACGGTGACTATAGAGAATGGAGCAGTAAACGTTGAGGCTGAGAGGTTAATTGGGACTAGCATATATTTTGATGTGGTTAGTGTAGGAGCAACGATAAATGTAAAAAATTTGAAAAACCATCAAAATCTTCTGCTGCACAATAGGCTGCCATTGCTAAATAAAGGTGTGCAGAGTAAAATTCAAAGTTCATTTGTTTGTTTAGTTCATTGAACAATCTTTCGCTTATCATAATAATCCTCCTAGTAATTCTCATGGGCACAAAAAAATGATTATACCCTTAGAAATGTAAATTTGAATAGTTAGTATAATTATTTAAAGATTGATAACTATTTTTAATTAATTATAAATATTAAACAATATCTATATTATACACCTGATTTAGAATTTTTAAGCAATAGATTAAGGTAATAATCTTTCTATATCTAAAATTCCTGCACCTTGCATATATTTGGGACAATTTATTAAACTTGAAGATACTTTCAGCAAGGCTAGCACATCTTTGTAATTTAAATCTTTATTATTCTCATATAGAAGAGCACATATGCCACTTATAAAAGCAGCAGAGCAGGAAGTTCCCGTGTAGGTCGTATACAAATTAGTAAGGGAGGGAGGATAAAGTTTTACACCATTCTTTTCAGATACAAATGATATATCTGAAATTAAGGAACAAATATCAACACAGGCAGCAATCAAGTTTGGTTTATCAAGCTTTTGAAAGGGACCGCAGGAAGAATATTCATATATTTTTGGAGTTCCTATATCGGCATACCCGCCCACTGTTATACAATTACTTAGTGTAGCTATGCCTCTCACAGAATTTTTAACACTTTTATTACTTCCACTAGCTACAATTATCACTATACCTTTTGAGATTGCAAAGTTAAAAAGCTGTGAAAATAAAGAAAGTATAAATTCATTAGTATCCATAGTTTCAAAAGGAAGACAAATAATTTTAATATTGAAGTTTATACTATCGCAAATTATCGTTTCTAGTGCAAACAAAATATCGGATATGAAACCCTTCCCTAATTTATCAAAGGCTTTAATCATATATATATGACTATTTTTTGCTACCCCTTTATACATTCCTTTTGATCCATACCCACTACCGCAAATTAATCCGCTAATAAATGTACCGTGACCATTATCATCATAAGGATATTTTAAATCATTAACTAAATCTACAAATTTTTTAATTTTACTGCTTGGATTTAATAAGTCACAATGTGGATATACACCACTATCAACTATTCCAATACCAATGCCTTTCCCAGTCAGGTCATAATTACTTTGAAAGGATAAACCGTTAGACGCAAGTACACTATTGCCACATAGATGTGCGTAAGAATCAAAGCCTATATATGCTATTTGTGGATATTCTAGTAATCTATCAATAGCACCAGAGGTTAAAATAGCACAAATGCAATTTATTGAAGTAATATGACATATAATAGTGCATTTTAATGATTTAATTTTATTAACAGTTTTATTTTCAAGGGATTTGCAATGTATTATTACCCTATAGTTTTCATATAGACCACCTAATAAAGCTTGCTTTAAGGTAGGTTCTAACTTGTTTTTGAAGGAAAACATGTATGCCTCCTATTGTATTGTTACAATATTATAGTATATGCAAATCTTAAAAATGTGTTAATGCAAAGATGATTATTAGCATTTCCATTTAAATACTATTATCCCTACAATCATTATGCCAAGGCCTATAAACTTAGATAAGGCAAAATTAAGTTGCTCTGCACCAAACATTCCAAATCTATCAATTACGCCTGCAGCGAGTAGTTGAGCAACTAATATAGTTGCAATAGAACAAGTTGGTCCCAGTTTTGATATTCCGAGCATTACAGAAAATATAATTATAGCGCCTAAGGCTCCACCAAGTAAATACAATTTATTCACTTCTTTTATAGCTTTAAAATTACCATTGCCAGCAATAAGTAGTATTATAAAGGTAAGGATTAACCCAGTGCCCTGAACAAATACATTAGTCTCCCAAAGTCCAATTTTTTCACTTACTCTTGTATTAAAAACACCTTGAAGACTCATACATATGCCTGCAATTATAGAAAATATTACACCCAATTACAATCACTCTCCTCGCTTTTAGTTTACCCAGAATGTGTTGTAATATTAAAAAATGTAGTTTTCATATTAAGCGCAGGTTCTTAAACATATGAATATTAGTTAGTATCCATTATCCTGTCTTTCATGATTAATCTTGTTTTTATATAAGTATGCATTTTCTATATCATCTTCGCAAAACCCTAAATTTTTACCTAAACTTAAAAACTTATGGAATATATTCGAATAGTTATCAATAGAAGAACAAATTACAAAATCTGAAATATTTATATATAAATTTAAAAACTGCTCAGATAATTCACAAGTAATATCTTTAGAATTCAAAATGATATCCTGAAAGTTTTTTTCTATTCCGATACTTAAAATAAAGTGAAGACAGTCCACATACTCCTCAAGGATTATGTTTTTACTTGAAGGTCCTTTTGTACTCCAAAATTTAAAACAGCGGGTTTCATTTGCCAGCTCACCGAGTTCTACTTGAAGTGATAGTATTTTTTTGTTTAATAATGGAATTTCTTCTAAGTGATGTTCTGCTTGAATCCTATGGTCTAAAGTGTTTTGCATCTGAAATAATTTTTGTAAATTCATATTGTTTAACCACCATTTCATCATTATTATTTATAGGTTTCCAAAGCTCTACAGCATCGACAGTTATAGTTTTTGAGAAATTTTCTCCTTTGGCTAGATTGCAAGCTGCTAAATACTCATTGTTAGACCATTCTCTATCAGCGAAAGTTGTGTTAGCTAATGAGATATGTAAATTCCAATTTTCAATATGCTTTCTAACATTAAAACCTTGCATGCCTAGATTAGAATTTATTTTTTTAGATAATTCAAATATTGTGCCTTTATTATCGATATTTAGATTTACTGATTTGTAAGGTGGATCAAAGCATATTACACCATTTAATTCAAATTGGAATTTAGTATATTCCTTAACAATACTTTCTAAGGAAATATCTAAATTATGAAGATTAGGATCAGTTATTACTTCTAGCGTTATATGAAGTTTAGGTAAATTAGCGTCAGATTTAAATAGGTTATACTTTTCACATAGTGTTTTTTGAACCGATTCCATATATTTATAAGAAACTTTATCAAATAAACCAACCAAGTAGTAAACCATTTCCAAAGCCCCCTTTAAACCTAAAATATAATTTTATAGTCTTTAATATTCTCTTAATGCATAAGTTTTAACTAATGTATCTTTTTTATTACTAACTTGCTTCCATAATTCAAGTCTAGAAACCTTTAAAAATTTAAAAAAGTCATCCTTATTTAAAGTGCCGTCAATAGAAAGCGAACCTCCGTTATATGACTTTTTAATGATGTGATTGGCATTAGCAAGTAAAATACGCAAATCGATAGTATCCTCATCGGTTTTGACGTTAAAACTATGTAAATCTAAAGTCTCTGTAATATTTCTTGCTAATCGAAAAATATATCCTTTATCCTCCACTTTAAGATTAACTTGACTAAAATTTTCACTTAAACCAACACTATTATTTATGCCCACCTTGAATTTTTTATAAGGTACTAAAATTTTAGATATAACAACATCTAGTTTTTCTAAATCAGGATTTGTTATAGCACTTATAGTTATATAAAGATTAGGGGAGCTTTTATATAGTTTATATTTTCTGCAGATATCCTTTTGAATATTTTGAACTGTAGAATTTGATAGCTCATCAAATAGAGCAACTAAAAAATATTTCATATTTTTCCTCCAAGTAAAATTAATAACCAATCTAGGTCAATATTATTATGATTAAATTATAAGAGTATTATAACATAATTTTTAAGATTTGTATTTTGAGTGTAAATTTTTAGGATAGAAAGATTAAAAACAAATAAAGAAATAAATAAATGCGTAATAAGTTAATTAATTGTGGACTGCGGAAATTTTAAAACAGTATAATAATGTTATATAGTATAAAGATTACCTGTGATTATTACATTATTTTTAAAATAATTATAATAATTATAATAAATTCTTAATTTAATATAATAGAATAGTCTGAAATTTTTAAAATAAATGTTAAATACAATGTAGGTATGGTATAATCGGGTTGTATGTGAAAATAAAAGTACGTAATATATAATGTATAGCGAGGATGATACAAATATGGATAAATTGATAATTAACGGGGGTCGACATATCCTTGGTCAGGTAGAAATAAGTGGTGCAAAAAATGCAGCAGTAGCAATTTTACCAGTGGCAATAATTGCAAGCAAGGGTAAATGTATCATTGAAAATATTCCAGATATAGAAGATGTTAACTGTATTGAAAGAATATTGGAAAATTTAGGTTGTAAAATCAAAAGAGAAAAAAATTCAGTTTCAATAGATAGTACAAACATAACAAGCATAGATGCTAATACAGAAGATGTAAGAAGAATGCGAGCGTCTTATTATTTGATCGGTGCTCTTTTAGCTAGGTTTAAAAAAGCTAGGGTAGAACTTCCAGGTGGATGTCCTATAGGGGTAAGACCTATAGATCAACACATAAAAGGATTTGAGGCACTTGGAGCAACAGTGACTATTGAGAATGGTGCTGTAAATGTTCAAGCTGATAAGTTAATAGGGACTAGTATTTATTTTGATGTCGTTAGTGTAGGGGCAACTATAAATGTAATGGCAGCTGCAACGCTTGCTGAAGGTACAACTATCTTAGAAAATTCTGCAAAAGAACCACATGTTGTTGATGTAGCCAACTTTTTAAACTCTATGGGCGCTAATATTAAAGGTGCAGGCACAGATGTTATAAGAATTATAGGCGTAAAAGAATTAACAGGATGTACTTATAGTGTAATTCCAGACCAAATTGAGGCAGGTACATTTATGATAGCGGCAGCTGCTTGTGGTGGAGAAATTACTATAAATAATGTTATTCCAAAACACCTTGAATCTATTTCTGCAAAACTTATTGAAATGGGCGCAGAGGTAAGCGAAGGCGGAGACAGTGTTACTGTTAAAGCCAAAGGAAGACTCAAGGCTGTAAACATTAAGACGCTGCCTTACCCTGGATTTCCAACGGATGTTCAACAACCAATGAATACATTGTTATGTGTATCAGAAGGTAGAAGCATAATAAATGAAAGCATATGGGAAGCAAGATTTAAACATGTTGATGAATTGAAAAAAATGGGTGCTAATATAAAAGTCGCAGGAAGTGTTGCCACTGTGGATGGCGTAGATAAACTTATAGGAGCAGTAGTTACTGCATCAGATTTAAGAGCGGGTGCAGCTTTAGTTATAGCAGGCCTTATAGCCGAGGGTACTACAGAGATTTTAGGAATAGAACATATTGATCGGGGATATCCGAACATAGAAGAAAAATTTAGAAGTATAGGAGCAGATATAAAAAGGGTTACTATATAACAATTTTAAATTAAAGGAGACAATCATGATTTTTTGTCCATTATACAGTGGAAGTAGTGGGAATAGTATATTTGTAGCTTCTCAAAATACAAAAATTTTAGTGGATGTTGGTATGCCGGGAAAAAGCATTGAAAGCGCACTTAAATATATAAATCAAAATCCTAATGAGATTGATGGTATATTTATTACTCATGAACATTCCGATCACATAAAGGGCGCAGGAATTATTTCTAGGAGATATAATATACCGATTTATGCCAATGAAAATACTTGGGAAGCCATGAAGCCTAAAATAGGTAATATAAAAGAAAATAATATACAAATTATTAATAATAATTGTGTAGATATAATGGACATGCATATAGAAAATTATCATATATCTCATGACGCAGCAGCGCCCATGGGATATGCTATATATAGTGGAAACAAGAAGGTGTGCATTACTACAGATTTGGGATATTTCTCGAGTGAAGTAAAGACAATGATAAAAGATGCAGATGTAATTTTACTCGAGAGTAACCATGATATCGAAATGGTAAAATTCGGTCCATATCCATATCCATTAAAACGAAGAATATTAAGTGATGTGGGCCATTTATCAAATGATGCATGTGGAAAGGCAATAGTAGAAATAATGAATGATAAACAAAAACATATTATTTTAGGACATTTGAGTAAAACCAATAATTTTCCTGAATTGGCTTATCAGACGGTGGTTAATATTCTTAAAGAGAATTGTATAGAAATAGGTAGGGATATTTCTTTGAATTTAGCTAAAAGGGATATGCCCAGTGATGTAATTGATTTTTAAAGGAGAGGTCAAATGTGAAAAAAACAATTAATATATTAATATGTTCTATACTTGTTGTTTCAACGATATCATTTTTCGGGTGTGAAAATAAAGATAGCAAAAGCGTTACAAACAAAGAAAAGCTTGAAAATCTTAAACTTCCCTCAGAAAAAGATGGTTTTATTCAATTGGATATTTATTTTGATGGCACTAAAGATGGAGACAATGTTCAAGTAGTTAAAGATGAAAGACTTATTAATAAGGAAGAGCTTATTGGGGAAACTATTATGCAGGAACTAATAAAAGGACCTACCGTAAAAAGTGAACTAAAACCAATACTACCTAAAGAAACTAGGTTATTAAGCTTTTCTATTAAAGATAATATTGCTTATGTTAATTTAAGTAAAGAAGCAAAAGTAAATATGTCAGTGGCAAAAGAAGAAAGTTGCTTGCAGTGCATAGCCACATCATTAACTCAATTGCCCTCTGTAAAAAAAGTAAAAATTACAATGGAGAATAAAGATATTGATACAATAGGTGGAAACTTTAATATATCTAAGCCTTTTAGTAAAGATCAAATAATGTCAATTAAAAAATAGAGGTATACATGAAAAAATATTGAAGCACTCAATTAGAAAAAATAATATAACATAAAAATACGATATGATACGGAGGATGAAAAGAATGAGCTTATATAAAGAATGGACAGATATGGTGGTTGACTATGTTAAACGAAGAGGGGAACCCGCATTTTGGCATGATTATGGAGAAATTGAAAGACGTATCTATACTAAATTGTTATCAAATCATCAAGAGGAAGTTAAGGGAACAATGGAAGAGCTTGCAAATTACTTTGGAGTATCTAATATATACTTTATGGGATTTACTGATGGCATTAACGATAGTCTTTTAGAACCTGTAGTATTAGAAGAAACTGAAAGTGACACAAAAGTGGATTTTAAAATAGACTTTGAAAAACTTTATTTTAATATGTTAGACGCAAAAGCAGATTATCTATATGAACTTCCACAATGGGAAAGTATCTTCTCGAAAGAGAAGAGAAAAGAAATTCAGAGAGATTATAGAGATTCTAAGATGGTAGTTAATAATGACAAAGTTGGAAGAAATGATGAATGTCCTTGCGGAAGTGGGAAAAAATACAAAAAATGTTGTGGAAAATAGCTTTGATATAATTATGTAAAATAAACAAATAAAGTAAAATAAATAAAACTTTGCGCTTTAATCGCAGGGTTTATTTCTTTTTGAATCTTTTATAGATATAATGTATTAATACTATAATATTATATGCAGATTTTAAAAGATTGTTTCTATAAATAAGGTCAGTCATTAAAGTGGCTGGTCTAATAATAAAGGGGGTCTTATCAATGAATGTTATTGAAATCAAAAATTTGACTAAAAGTTATGGCAAGGCAAGAGGAATTACAGATGTAAGTTTTAATGTTTACGAGGGAGAAATTTTTGGATTTATTGGACCAAATGGTGCAGGAAAATCAACAACAATAAGAACACTATTATCTTTGATTTATCCAACTAGTGGTAGCGCTACAATTTTCGGTAAGGATTGTGTAAAATTTGGACCTGAAATAAAGAAGGAAATAGGGTATCTACCATCAGAGGTTTTTTATTATGACAATATGAAGGTTATTGATTTACTAAAGTATTCAGCTAGCTTTTACAAGAAAGATTGTAGCAAAAGAATTTTAGAACTAGCTAAGATAATGGATCTTGATCTTAATAAAAAAATTGATGATTTGTCCTTTGGTAATAAAAAGAAAGTTGGTATTGTTCAGGGGTTGTTACACTCACCTAAACTTATAATACTTGATGAACCTACGAGTGGACTTGACCCACTTATGCAACAAAAATTCTTTGAACTCCTTGAAGAAGAGAACAAAAAAGGTGTTACAATTCTACTTTCTTCTCATATTCTAAGTGAAGTCCAGAGGTTGTGTACACGTGTTGCAATTATTAAAGAAGGGAAAATTATAAAGCTTGATAAAATTAGTACATTACAAGAAAATAACCATAAAAGATTCAAAATTGAGACTAAATCAAAGATAGATGATAAATACTTCCAGATAAGTGGTGTCACCAACTTAGATGTAAAGGGTAACATAATAAGCTTTTTATTTGGTGGTAATATTAATTTTATTATGAAAAAGATTTCGGAATTAGAAATAGTAAATATCTGGATTGAAGAGCCAGACCTTGAAGAAATATTTATGCATTATTACGAAAAGGAGGACTAAAAGCTATGAATATGTTTTTACATGAATTGAAGTCTTATAGAAAATCCACTATTATATGGACTTTCTCTTTAATAATACTTGTTATTCTTTTCATGTCAATGTTTCCTGCTTTTTCAAAGGAAACTGAGGCGTTTAAGGAAATAATGAAAAGCTTCCCGGAACCAGTAAGAAAAGCAATGGGTATATCTATAGATAGTATCTCTTCTGTTTTAGGGTTTTATTCCTATATATTTTTATATACAACACTATGTGGTGCCATTCAAGCTATGAATTTAGGAACCTCAATTGTGTCAAAGGAAGTCCGGGATAAAACAGCAGATTTCCTTTTAACTAAGCCTGTTACTCGCGGGAAGATTATGACATCAAAGCTAATGGCCGCATTAACTTGCCTTGTAATTACGAATGTAGCTTACTTAGTTGTTTCCACAATTATGGTGTCTTTTGTTGCAACAAAGGAGTACAGTTACAAAATATTTTTTATGATTTCTATTACATTGTTTTTCGTTCAGATTATGTTTCTTGTTTTAGGGATTATTGTTTCTGTTGTAATGCCAAAGATTAAGTCGGTGCTACCTATTTCCCTAGGCACGGTATTTACATTTTTCATTATTGGAATGTTTGTAGCTACAACGGGAGACAGTGCTATGAGGTATATTACTCCCTTTAAGTACTTTGACACAACTTACATTATTAAAAACTCAAGTTATGAGGGGGCATTTATTATAGCAGAAGCGGGGTTTATAATCTTAGCAATCACCGCCAGTTATGTTGTGTATTACAAAAAGGATGTTCATGCTTCGTAACAGTATTTAAGAAATGAGTAAGGAATAATGAGGAGGCTAGTTTATGAATATATTTATTGTAGAGATGAAGGCTCATAGAAAAGGTCTTATTATATGGGCTTTTGGTATTTTATTTATGATTGCTGCTGGTATGGGAAAATATGTTGCTTTATCATCCTCAGGACAATCTATGAACGAGTTATTTGTTCAGTTGCCAAAATCCATGAAAATAATTTTTGGTATAGGTACTTTAGATTTATCAAAGGCCAGTGGGTATTACGGGATGCTATTTTTGTACTTATTGCTTATGGCAACGGTGCACGCGGTAATGCTTGGATCTGACATAATATCAAAAGAAGAAAGAGATAGGACTGCAGAGTTTCTACTTGCAAGGCCAATTTCAAGAAATAAAATTATAACAGCAAAACTATGGGCAGGCTTTATGAATATTTTAATGTTTAACATTATTACTTTGGTTTCTTCAATCATTATAGTAGGGAAATACAGCAAAGGAGAGGTAGTAAGTTCAGATATATTAGTTTTAATGGGTGGAATGTTTATTTTGCAGCTTATGTTTATGCTTATTGGCACTGCTATAGCAGCTACATGCAGAAATCCAAAGAACTCTACGTCAATATCCACAGCAGTTCTATTAATTACGTATATACTATCTATGGCAATAGATTTAAGTGGCAATATTGAAAATCTTAAATACCTTACACCGTTTAAATATTTTGAGGCAAAAAACTTAATGTTTGGTGGTGGATTTGATCCTGTTTTTATAATTTTATCAGTTGTTATTATTGTAATACTACTAGGTATTACTTACCGGTCTTATAAAAAAAGAGATTTGAACATATAATGCCATAAAAGGTTTAGTTATAACATGGGGTTTGCTCCATGTTATTTGTTTTTATAAATTTTTAATATATAATACATATAGTATAATTTGTATGATGATATTAATATAAATTCAATAAAGGGGATTTAGAATGAATATAACTATAATTTGTGTAGGAAAAATAAAAGAAAAATATTTAAAAAGTGCAATTGACGAATATACAAAAAGATTATCAAGATACTGTAAGCTTAACATTATTGAACTAGGTGATGAGAGAACTCCAGACAATGCTTCTGTAAAAGAAGAGATATTAATAAAAGAAAAAGAAGGGGAGGCCATACTTAAGAACATAAAGGATAGTATGTTTGCAATTGCTCTAGAGTTAAAGGCAAATATGCTTTCGTCAGAGGAATTGTCAGAATATATGAGGGATTTAGGAATAAGAGGTGAGAGCAATATAGCTTTTATCATTGGCGGTTCATTAGGGTTATCTAAGCCTGTTTTAGGAAGGGCTAATTATAAATTATGTTTTTCAAAGATGACTTTTCCACATCAGTTGTTTAGAGTAATGCTACTCGAACAAGTTTATAGAGGGTTTAGAATAATTAGTGGCGAACCTTATCACAAGTAATAGAGAATTTGTTTGTAACTAATCGACATAACTATTATAGAATATGTAATGGAAGTGTTATAAAGTAGCAGGCAGAACTAAAATAGTAGGCATATCTATTATTTTAGCTTTGCCTACTACTTTATATTTGTAATCTTAACAAAAGCAATATTTATCATCATGTCTGTAGTTTTGGCCTTTTAAATTTTAAAATATCAAAGCTAAAATATTTTCTTCGAATTCTGATATTTTGGCCGAGCATAAAATGTCATATAACTTTTGTATACTAGTTCATACATCTTTAGGTCTGTTAGACTATATCGTTGATATAAATCATAAAATTTATATAGCTGCTTCTAAAGGGAAACTATCTGCAACTCCGGCTAAATACATAATAACATCTTTTTTTGTGGAAAATTTAAAATTTTCTATAATATCAACGAGTTTTTTTTCGGTTCCTCTTTTTTTCACTATTTCAATTAATTCAGAAACCGTAAATTTACAGTTAATTCGACAATCTATTAATTCTAAAGTGGATATTTGAAATTTTTCCATTAAGTAATTTTTTAACATTTTCATACCTCCAAAATTTTTATTTTCGTAATATGGGTCGTTATTCATTATTAATATATTAACTTTATTGTCTAACAGGGCTAAATAGTAATATTGCTATCTTTTCTTTAAGTATGTCAATCGTCATATTAGAGTTATAAAAAATTGAGAAGTAATATCATGATATGGATAAGATGCGATATTATTATTCATTATATTGAATATTTAAAAAATTAAAAAGGATGAAAAAGTAGCACTTTAGGCGAACTGCAGTGATAAAGGCTTAAATGCTGCATTTTACTAGCATTTCTTAAGTTTTATAATGAATTTTAAATTTAATAGTACTAAATTTATCAAATAATTTGGCTATCGCCCTAGTAGCATACGTTTACATACAAAAAAATCATATTAAAATAAGAAAATAAAGTATAAATGTGAATAAAACAGATATTGTAAAAAAGTATTTATAGAAAATTTTAAAAAAATATTAAGAAATATTAAGAAATATTTAATATAAGATAACGATTCTCACATATTGACATATTTTTATTATTGTGATACATTATAATAATGGTTTATAAATTTTACAACATATTGGTAATGGAATAAATGAAAACGTTTTTACAGTTAATGAGAAACCAAATTCTAGACTTGGGGTCAAACTCATTTTTGGATAACAATCATTTATAGGCAATTTTTCGGTGTAGGGTCTAAGGTTTTCCAGCAAGAGAATAAATATTGCTTTAAGTTTATTAAATAGATTGTAAAATTAGGCGGTGGTAGTAGCTATGTAGAGTGGTATATTTCATGATATAATTGTGATCTTAGTTAATAATATTTATAATAGATTTTAATAGATATTATTCATATATATTATAAAATGAAATAATTGATGCAGAATATATAACCCAATAGCATAAGTAAGTATTACAAAGTTTAATAACAATTAAAATTCACCAGAAACTAATTCTAAAAGTCTTATCCATAGCTTTGTATTTTCTGTTGAAACAAGTGTAAAAAAATTACTGATATTATTATACCTCCCCTATAAGTTTTATAAATACATCTTCAAGTGATTGTGTCTCTTATTTATACATACCTAAAATGCTGTTACTTATATTAATACTTGTCAAAATTGAAGCTGCTTAAGTAGCACACGCATCTCTTAAATACCCCCTAGAATTAATATCTAAATTTATAAAAAACACTCTATCTAATACTCTTTTTAATATTAAGTAAATTTCTAATATTAACACTCCTCGATAAATCCTTTAACCAGTCTTAATATATCATACTTAAGAAAATTAGATTTTTTTATAAGGTGAACTACTCTCAAGTTTTTCTATTAGTTCACTATTTGTGGTTATAAATGTAAAGCAGTTTTATAAAATTATAGATATGGATTTTTATGCGCCAAATTGTAGCTTTATGATTCTGCTTTNCAATATAAATTTGTTGATAAACAATAATTTTGTCTTGCTAAGCATAAAATCATATGATAATATTATCTTAAAGTTTAAGTTATGGAGGGATTTTTTATGAAATATTATGGAAACACTTCTTTGTCATCTTTACTAAGGTTAATGCTAGATGGGTTAATCATTATAGGATTTATTGTATATTTATTAATACTAAGAAAAGCATTGGTGGCTGAGCAAGTAAACTTATTTAATTATAAAAATAGTATTACCTGTATTCTATTTATCTTAGGTGGTTTTGCACTGCTTTGCATAATGTATCATCTTAGATGTATTATGAATTCATTAACTAAAGCAAATCCTTTTGTATGGAAAAATGTTGAAAGTTTAAAAGTTGTCGCTGTTTCGTGTTTTATAATTTCTGCTTGTTATGTACTCAATTTTTTTATTAATAATCAATATTTAAATTTTAAATTAATAGAAATTGATGCAAAAGGTATTCATACAGATATTGAATTTATAATTTTCTTTTTTGCAGGTTGTTTTACATTAATTCTTTCTAAGGTTTTTAAACAAGCAATTGAAGTTAAAGAAGAAAATGATTTTACTATATAGATTTAATAATATATAAATAAATTGAGGTGAAATATATGGCAATAATAGTGAATCTAGATGTAATGATGGCAAAAAGAAAGATTTCTTTATCAGAACTGGCCATAAGAGTAGGAATTACAAATTCCAATTTGTCTATATTAAAAACAAATAAAGCAAAAGCAATAAGATTTTCTACACTTGAATCTGTATGCAAAGAGCTTGAGTGTCAGCCAGGAGATATTTTAGAATACAGAAAAGAATAGTTGAAGGATTATTAATTCTTATAAATTACTTTATAAGAACTATTACATACATATATATTAATAATATGATGCTCAGTTATCAAGTTATTATAATAAAGCATATAGAGGGGGGGATAACAGATGGCGGAGCCTTTAAAAGACATGTATAATAAAGAATTTTTGTCTCAGTTTGGTGAGAAAGTACATGCAGTCTATGAAATTTTTGATACTGAGGGATTTGTTGCGACAGTAATAGATGATACATGGGATGAACTTAAACTAATGGATAGGATGCGAAAGATAACTAAAACATTAGGGGAATACTTGCCAGAAGAATATGAAGAAGCACTGGACGTATTATTTGCAATTGATGAGGCATGTGTTGGATTTCCATATCTATTTTTTCCGAATTTTGTGGCAGTGTATGGTCAAGCAAATCAGAACTGGGAGCTTTCGATGAAGGCACTTAAGAGATTTACTAAAAGATCTTCTGCGGAATTTGCTGTTAGGCCATTTATTATGCGTGATCCCCACAGGATGATGTGTAGGATGCTTAGTTGGTCAACTGATAGCAATGAACATGTGAGGAGGCTTGCTAGTGAGGGCTGTCGTCCAAGGTTGCCTTGGGGAGAAGCACTTACTATGTTTAAGAGTGACCCATCCTCGGTGATTTATGTTCTTGAGCAATTAAAAGAAGACCCTTCTATTTATGTACGCAAGAGTGTTGCTAACAATTTAAATGATATTTCTAAGGATAATCCATTGAAAATTATAGAAATGGTAAGGCGCCTAAAAGGAGTGCATCCACACACAGACTGGATACTAAGGCATGGTTGCCGTTCACTAATTCGTAAGGCTAATCCAGAGGTAATGAAGTTATTTGGATATGGAGAATCCATAGATAGGCCTATTTCCACTAATTCGTCTTTGTCTGTAGATCCGGGTGAACTTAATATTGGCGAGAGTTGTGAACTTAAGTATGAACTTTATATTCGTAGTGGTGAACCTATACATATACGTATTGAATATGGGATAGATTTTGTTAAGAAAAGGGGAAATACGTCACGTAAATTGTTTCTGTTGTCGGATAAAACAGTGCAGGGGGTCCATTGTATTTCTGGAATCAAAGTTCATAAATGGGTGGAACTTACTACCCGAAGGCATTATTCAGGTGAGCATAGAATTCTAATACTAATTAATGGGTGTGAAGTAGCATCTACTGTTATGAAACTGAATTTGTAGTGAAAACATAAATGTATAATATGTACCTTGCTCAATTAACAGGTTATAATAAAGAACGATATAAAAAAACCATCTAAAGCTCCAGATGGTTTTTCTATTAGTTTAAGTATATATTATGTCAATTTTCGCTATTTATAACTTGATGATATAATTAATTGCACTTTATACCTCCTTATATTTACCTAAGGCTTGATATATGCACGTAAATCTACAAAGGTAAATTGTCACGATGTTATGTTGTATATATATAGTTTGCTACTTTCTTCAGTTTGATATTCAACATGAACACACATTTTATTTTGAATCAGTCCTTTTGTTTTTAGCTTTCCGTTTTTTTCTCTTATTTAAATTAATTGTTCTTATTATAGAAGCGATTCCTATTAAAAATAAAACAAATATTCCAGCAGCCATAAGGTATATAGGTATATCATTTTTTGCTAAAGATTCCTTTGAAACATTTGAATAAAGTTTGTAAGTTTTGACGTTTCCTTTTTCGGTTAATGTCAAAGTTCCAATGCTATTGTTACCTTTAAGACTAGAAAGGTCAATATTATTTAAAGTTATATTTTCCTTTAAATCCTTTTCGTTTGCTTCGTTGTTATAATAGCTAACGTCTTGTTTAGCAACTAGTGGTACACTAACAACTTTGTCGGGACCAAAGAAGCCAAGCGGTTTGTATTTTAATGTTTCGGTTTTTATAATGGAATTGGTTGCATGTAATATAGTTGGTTGTAAATAATAACTATAGTTAATTATCTTTTCCATATCACTGAAGACGTAACTGTCGCGTGCATCATAAATTGATCCCATAACGACCCCCATTATTTGCCTTCCGTTTCTTTCATAAAAAGCTACAAGACACCTTCCGGCTAGTGAAGTATATCCTGTTTTGCCAGCGATACAACCATCCACCCCAAGAAGTTTGTTGGTGTTCTTAACTTTAAAAGTTGTACCCTTTGATGTTGATAACGTATTTTGCTTTTTACTCATTGATTCTTTTACCCATGGGTTTAGAAATGCGGTTCTAGCCAATATACTCATATCATAAGGCGTAGTATAATGATATGGATCATGAAGCCCATTAGGAGTTACAAAATGAGTGCCTGTCATGTTCAATCTGGCTGCCTTATCATTCATCATTTTCATAAAATTTGTGGAATTTCCTGAAATGTTGTCTGCAATCATGTAGGCAGCGTCATTTGCTGAATATAGTAAAAGAGCATCCATTACATCGGTGCCTGACATGGTTTCATTAAGTCCGATTGAATGAAGATTAACATTTAATGAATCGGCGGGCTGAGATTTTGCACTTTGCGTATATTTTAGCTCATCAGTTTTTTGTCTGTTCTCGGCTAGCAATAGTGCGGTGATTAGCTTTGTTGTACTTGCTGGGTACATTTGCTTATCTACATTTTTGGCGTAAATTATTTCTCCAGTTGCAACATCAACAGTGATAGCTGCTTTCCCATATATTGTTGGCAAAGTAGTAGTGACCTTGTTACTCACAGCAAAAACATTTAAACTCATAGAAAATACTAGAAATAAAACAATAATGATAAAAAATCTTTTACGTTTCAACTTACATCTCTCCATTACTTTAATTTATTGTGTATTTATACTAAAATAGTTTTTAGTATAGTGTGTTACAAGACCATTCAAAATAAGAGCTCTTAACAAAAAATATTGAAGTTTACAAGACATTATTATAGCACATATATTGTTATTATCACATTTACATTTTAATATTGTTTTAACTACATAACTTAAATTCGAAAACATAAAAGGAGCTGGGATTGGATACTAAAAACTAAAAAGAACTAGTTTGAAATTACACCAGTTCTTTTTAGTCATATATTATATTTGATTGAAATGGAACTCTAATTAAATAAAATTATTGGAATCTTAATGCTTCTATTGGGTTGAGTTTTGATGCTTTATTAGCAGGGTAAATTCCGAAAGCTAACCCCACAAGGACTGAAAACACAAAGGCACCAATTACTATATTGCCTGAAATTACAATAGAGGTTGCAAAGAATGTTTTGGCAATATAAGCACCGGCATAGCCGAAAAATACACCTAGAAGACCACCAAGACCACTAATAATTGATGCTTCAATTAAGAACTGTGCAAGTATTGTTCTTCTTTTAGCTCCAATTGCTTTTCTTGTTCCTATTTCTTTAGTTCGTTCAATTACTGAAACTAGCATTATGTTCATAATTCCAATTCCACCAACTAAAAGTGATATAGCTCCAACTCCACTTAACATGTTACTCATACTTTTAGTAGTTGAAGTAGCGGTAGTAAGTAAACTTGTCTGACTTAGAATCCTATAATAAGTATCTGTGATGGTACTAGTAGCAAGATTCCTAAGGCCATACTTTTTGTTTAAAAACATTTTCAAATAAGACATTGCTGTATCTATTTTTGATTGACTCTGTGCTTCAACATAATAAGTACTTATAGTTGATGTTTTTAGAAGTCTTTGAGCTGTTGATATAGGAAGTATTATTTTATCATCACTACTTCCAGTAGTTGATGTTCCGGCTGATTTAAGAACTCCAATTATTTTGAACTGAATACCACTAACATACATTGTCTCGCCAACAACATTTGTAGTACCAAATATATTATTCGCGGTTTCAGTTCCAATAACAAGCACATTATATCTATTTTTAACATCTCTATCAGTTATAAACGTACCAGAAGCTACGGTATAACTTTTAATTTCGCCGTAGTTTGAATTTGATGCTTCGAGTGTTGTAGTACTAGATTTACTACCAGCTTTTACATTTACATTACTTGATGTAATTTGTGGCGAGATTGCTTTAATACCTGGTTTAGTTTTGAGCTCTTTTATATCCTCAGCATCAATGGTAGCAGCTTTTGTAAGGGAGACGGTTATAAGGTTAGTTCCTAAACTACTTATTTGATCACTTATCTCCTTTTGTGTACCTTGGCCCATTCCTACAAGAATAATTACTGATGATATACCGATAATAATTCCAAGCATAGTAAGAAGTGAACGTATTTTGTTACTCCATACTGAAAAAAGTGCTATTTTAAATAATTGTGATATCCTCATGCGCTCACCTCTTTGTTATTGATTTCATCGGAGGTTATGTGACCATCGCGAACTGTAATCACTCGTTTAGCATGAGAATCTATATCTCTATCATGAGTAATTATTACAATGGTATTTCCTTCATTATTTAAATTCTCTAGCATTTTAAGTACTTCATTTCCGGATTTAGAATCAAGTGCGCCTGTTGGTTCATCTGCTAGAATAATCTGAGGATCTGTAACTAGGGCCCTGGCAATAGCAACCCTCTGCATTTGGCCACCCATTGATCCACCTTGACCACCCATACCACGTTGAGTAGTAGTGCTACTGCTACTTGAGGGTAGTTGAACTAATACTGCTTGTCCCGCTGTAACACCTTTTGTAACTTCAATATAATCTTCAGTTTCTATACCTGTAGTAATTTCTACTAATTTGCTATTAGAGTCTGTACTTGAAGCCTCGTTATTACTTTGATGACTATCCGAACTGGTAGTATTCTGAACTCTTACATATTTTTTGTTATTACTTTCAACTAAAGCTTCTTCTGGTATTACAATCGCGTTGTCTTTACTTTTAACTGCAATTGTGACGTTTGCATTCATTCCTAGTCTTATTCCTGTTGGATTGCTAATACTCACAATAACATCATAGGTTGTAGTATTATCGGTAGTTGTACCCGTTTGTGCCGCTGATTCAACAATTCCTGTAAAAGTTTTGTCAGCTAGTGCATCAAATTTTATTGTAGCTTTTTGACCAACTACCACAGATGATATATCTAATTCATCAACAGAAACCTTGACTTTCATTGTACTCATATCTGTGACAGTAAGTGAATAATGTAATTATAAACTGAAATGTTATTGCAAATATCTAAAAATTGTGTAAAAAGTGTGTGATCATACATTTCTATTTGAAAGTGCGTAAGAAGTGATTTTGCGGGGTAGCTGTATGAGAAAAATTATAAAATTAGCCATATCTCGTAAAGATATGGCTAATTTTATATTGAGTATGCAAAAAAATAATATATATTCATATAATTCCTATTATAAAATTTATGTTTTATTTACGGTTTGCCATTGAATTTAATTCATCAGCTAAACCTGTAACTTCCATAAGATTGGATGTAACCTCTTGGATTGCAGCTGATTGTTGCTCTGTAGTTTCAAGTGTAGCATGGCTAGTGTCAATAGTCTTATTAACAGATTCTTGTATTTTATTTGTAAGATCCATTATTTTTATAGCTGTTTCCTTTGAGTTTTGTGATAAGGTTCTTATTTCGGTTGCGACTACACCGAAACCTCTACCAGCATCTCCCGCTCTTGCAGCTTCTATAGCGGCGTTCAAGCCCAGCATTTTTGTTTCATCTGCTATACTTTTTATAGAATCTAATATTGTATTTATTTCAATTGATATTTTTTTTACGTTAACAATCTCATCACTTAAATTATGTTGGTTA
>JGI24146J20443_1000299_pt1 | contig 42647 bp, 33 predicted proteins | sample BarGraIncub1131A_FD_20443 | JGI IMG/M metagenome (IMG submission 20443) | reverse complement strand
ACTTGGGCTTCCGCAAAGATGGTTACCGACATGATTCAGGAGAAGTATGGTCTTCCCTCCCTGTATCTCGATGTCGACGGTATCGACGGACGTTACAAGACTCAGGACGAAATCAAGGCATCTCTTGCTGAGTACTTTGACACAGTCGTCAACAAGTAATAATGCGCAAACATACGTTTTAGATTTAAGAGGGCGGAAGCAATTAAATGTTTCCGCCCTTTCCGTTTAAATGGCGGAACAGCAATGACACAACTATTGCGTCAAGATACAGCGGAGAGACATTTTCTTGACAGGATGTGTTTCATGTTGGAAAGACGAAAAACATATCTAAAACGTTATAGAATTGGTCCGATGACTTACATAAACACCAAATATGAACTTGAGCATTTGTGAATTAATTACTAAAAATAATCGATTTACTAAATTGGCTTGTTGATTGCTCTAATATATAACTGTGCGCAAAGATGTGGAGAGGCAGTTTTTCAACTTTGACCGGCAAGAAAGCAAACGATAGATTGCTTTCGACAAAAGCTGATAAGAGGCATTGGTTTTTCGATAGATTGCAGCAAAACGAATTCAGTTTCATGGCAATATGATACACATGATACGAAAATAATATAACAGTGCAATACAGTGCAATACAGTGCAATATCTTCGTTCTTGGCGGAATATGGAGATTAACGTCGACATAAATTTTTGAATGGCACACAATCGAGACAAAATAGGCACAATTAACGTATCAATTATGTGAATAACAGGCTCGTGCTTTGCATTTCGATAGCATGGAGAAGCCATCGATCCGCAGAAAAGGGTGAGCCTTTAATCAAGATATACAAAAAACCGCATATCAATTTGTAAAAACAGTACAAAATTGTTAAATATTGAGGAATTGGCACATTTTTTGCTCAATATTAGCTGTATGGATCCAAATGCCGACGCAAAAAAGATAATCCCAATATCCGTTGGCATAGCATTATAAGGAGGAACAATATATGATAACCGCAGGAATCGATTGTGGCAGTCAGAACACTAAAGGAGTCATTTTAAAGGACGGCAAGCTTGTCGCAATGGCACTACTCCCCACAGAGTTCGACGCAGATTTGGCAGCTCAGGGAGTGTATGAGCAATCTATGAGCAAAGCAGGCATTACAAAGGCAGATGTAGACCGTCTCGTTATTACCGGCGTAGGTCGTGAAATCGTCAAATGGGGCGACACTGAAATCAACGAAGTCGGTGCAGCAGCAAGAGGCGCAAGATTTGTCATTCCCGACACCGAAATCGTTATTGATATGGGAGCGGACAGCTGCCGTGTTATCCGCCTGAACGAAGACGGATCTGTTATGAAGTACGAAGTCAACGATAAGTGCGCTTCCGGAGCCGGAACATTTCTTGAAGCAATGGCGCGTGCACTTCAGGTTACGACAGAGCAAATGGGAGAATTCTCTCTCCGTCACACAAAGGAGCTGGCTACCAACGCTCAGTGCGTTGTTTTCGCCGAATCCGAGGTTATTTCTCTGATTCACGCCAAGGAAACCAGAGAAGACATTGCTTACGGCGTGCATATGGGTATCGCAAACCGCATTGCTTCCATGATACGCAGAGTAGGGCTGACCGACCACTTCACCATGATAGGCGGACCCGCATTCAACAAGGGCTTAGTCAGTTGCATGTCGAAGGTCTTCGGCAGAGAAATTAAAACGCCCGATAACAACCAGTTTATAAGCGCAATCGGCGCGGCGCTTTTTGCTGCCGAGAATCAGTAAACGGAGGATATGACAATGGCTGAAATTGAAAAGATAGATTATTGGAGATGGACCGAATCCAATTGGAAGAACCCTGAAATTCCAGATTGGCACGGAAAGCTCATTACTGCCGGAGTTGATATCGGCTCCACCAGTACCCAGGCTGTTATTCTGGCGGACGGCGTCCCCTACGCCTACTCAAACATGAGAACAGGCTCGAATAGTCCCGACTCTGCAATCAGCGCCATCAATTGGGCGATGAAAGACACTGGATTGACACTCGAAGACTTAACCTATACAATAGGAACCGGATATGGTCGTGTAAACGTACCGTTTTCCAACAAAACCGTAACTGAAATCACCTGCCACGCAAGAGGTGGAAATTACATTTACGGACCCACGGTTCGCACCATCCTCGACATGGGCGGACAGGACTGCAAGGCAATCCACTGCGATGAAAAAGGCACGGTTACTTCCTTCATGATGAATGATAAGTGCGCTGCCGGAACAGGCCGAGGCATGGAAGTTATTGCAAACCTACTCGCTGTAAGAGTCGAAGATATCGGTGAGATGTCATTCCAAATCGACGAAGAACCCGCGCCTGTTTCTTCCACCTGCGTCATCTTTGCAAAGAGCGAAGCTACAAAGCTCATGCGTAACGGCTGGACAAAAGAAAAGGTTCTTGCGGCATACTGCCACGCTATGGCGCTCCGTGTTGTCCGGCTACTTGAGCGCAACGGCATGGAGCTCGATTTTGCTATTACCGGCGGCATTGCAAAGAACATTGGCGTAACACGCCGTATCGAAAGCATTATGGGAATCAAAGCGCTTGTTCCTACGATGGATACTCAGATTGCCGGCGCTTTGGGCGCAGCTATTATAGCCAAGGAAATTGTTGAGAAGAAGAGAGCAAAAGAAGCTGCTCTTTAACTAGCAGGTAACAAAACGGCATAATTGGACTTAAAGCCAATTGTGTATGTGCAAGTTGGAAGGAGTCAAGGTCATGATAGCAAATTACGGCTATGAAGATGGTTCCGGTCACTATTACATTAAAATTGACACCTCAAAATGTGCGGAGTGCTCGGACAAGGGTTGCATCAGCGCCTGTCCGGAAAAGCTTTTTGTCACAGAGTTGGACGATTTCGACGACGAAGTAGTGCTGATTCGGGAGGATGCCCGAAACACCTTGCAAACCAGCTGTGCGCAATGTAAGGCCGGCGAAGAGAAAGAACTCTGCGCTGCCGCCTGCGTTGCTGCCGCAATCGGCTTCTCTTGGTGAGAAGCACAAGTGCTGAATTTTATCTCACTGCGGACCGTTTATTCGGAGGGTCCGATGAGATTGAAATTATTTTTTTCCTAAGAAATTAAAGGAGGAGACACATGAGTTACGAAAAATTATTCGAGACAAACATTTCAAGCGAATCCGTAAAAGCTTGGAAAGCTTCCGGCAAAAAGGCACTAGGCTATGTGTGCTGCCACGTTCCAGAAGAAATCTTTTATGCAGCTGATATTCTTCCCGTACGTCTCAGAGCAACAAATTGCGTTGACAGCAGTGACGCAGAAGCATGGATGTCCAGCTTCAGCTGCAGCTATGCGCGTTCCATTCTCCAGTATCTGATGAATGGCACATACGATCTTGACGGTCTGGTTCAGTCCGACGGCTGCATGATGCCAACCCGTATTCTGGACAACTGGGATCACCTTTCTAAGAAGGCCGGAAAGAAACTGTTCATTTATCAAATTGGTGCTCCCCGTATTACCAACGAAACCACAATCGGATACTATAAGGCCGAACTGCAGACCCTTGCTGACAAGCTTGGCGAAGTTTCCGGCAAAAAGGTAACAGATGAGGCCCTTAAGGCAGCAATTGCAAAGACCAACGAAATGCGCGCTCTTATCGCTCAGCTTTATGAACTCCGTAAGGCTGAAAAGCCCGTCGTTTCCGGCTCAGAAGTACTCTCCATTACTCTTGCTGAGTGCGACCTGACCATTGATGAATATATTGCGGCTCTCAAGGAGTTCCTTGCTGACGCTAAAAACCGCAAGCCCATCGAAGCACGCGCACGTCTGATGGTCATTGGTTCCGCACTTGACAACCCCGAGTACCTCAAGGTTATCGAGGACAAGGGTGGACTTATAGTTGCTGATAATATGTGCTTCGGCTACAAGGCTTTCGGCAAGCAGATTGTTGTAGACGACAAGGATGTTATGGGTTCTCTTGCTAAGTACTATCTCGATCGTATCGCTTGCCCCCGCAGCCTTGACAGTCGTCCCGCTCTCCACAAGGACATTGTTGCAGATTGCAAGGCATACGGCGTTCAGGGCGTTATCTATCAGAAGATGCAGAACTGCGAGTGCTGGGGCGGCGAATCGTTCTACCTCGAGCCTGAACTTAAGGCAATTGGTCTTCCTATGCTCCAGCTTGAGCGTGAAGAGCAGATGGCCAACGCTGGACAGCTTGCTATCCGTGCAGAAGCTTTCGTTGAAATGTTAGATAAATAAGAAGAAGGAGGACAATAAAATGGCAGAAATTAAGCAGAACTTTGATCCTACTCAGCCGGTTAACATGATTGATTTAACCTGCAACCAAGTAGACAGCATATATCAGCACATGCTCTCCAAGGGCATGCCTGAAGTTATGTGGACTGTTGACATTCAGAAATTCACATGGGAAGAAATCCGCGATGCACAGAAGGCCGGCAAGAAGCTTGTCGCTTTCGGTGGTCCTGTTCCCGTAACCATCATTCGTGCGTTTGATTGCGTACCTTTCTTCCTTGATACTATCCCCACCCGTATCGCCTCCATGGAAGACCTTTGCGGCCGCTATATCGACGAGACCGAGAAATACGCTCCCACCAGCATGTGCGCTATCGACAAGGCACAGCTCGGCTGCGCACTTAAGGGCGAGTTCGGCGTAAAGATTGACGCTTTCGTACATGCAACAGTTCCCTGCGACTCCGCTCGTATTGCTTACCCCATGATGGAGCGCCTGTTCGACTGCCCCTGCTTCACATTTGACTGCCCCTTCCGTCATGACGAAAAGGGCTATGCATATCTTGCAGAGCAGATTCAGGCATTTGTTCCCTTCATGGAAGAATTCACCGGACTTAAGTGGGACGCTGCTCGTTATGAGAAGTTCAAAGAAATCACCGAAGAGTCCAACAAGGCTTATGCAATCCTTACAGAGCTCGGCGAACTGCGTAAGAAGTCTCCTTGTGTGCTGCCGGGACGTATGCTCGTTCTCAACGAGATCATCGCTCCTCTGGCTGGTACTCCCGAAGTTACTTCAATGCTCGCAACTCAGCTTGAGATGGGCAATATGCTCACCGACATGGGAATGACTGCTACACGTTGCCCCGATGGTGAGCAGCCGTATCGCGTCTGCCTCATGCAGAACATGATGTGGTCCAACACCGGCATCATGGACTGGATGGAAAAGACCTACGGCGCAATCACCGTTATGGACGGTTTCGGTTATCAGGACGGTCTTATCTTCGACGATTTGGACAACTGGGAACATGTCAAGCTTCAGCTTGCTGAATCTATGCTTCTCGTTCCGATGATCCACGGCGCAACCGGCCCGACTGAATACTGGCTCAAGACCATCGATAAGATGTACGATGATTTCAAAGTCAATGTATCCATCTTTATGGGTCACGTCGGCTGCAAGCACACATGGGCTTCCGGCAAGATCGTTACCGACTACATTCAGGAGAAGTATGGTATCCCCACACTGTACGTCGATGTCGACGCTATTGATCCCCGCTACAAATCCAACGACGAGCTCCGCGCTCAAATTGGCGAGTACATGGAATCCGTTGTAGGCGCAAAAAACTATACCAGATAAGCATTTACAAAATAAATTCCACGACCGTAGTATAATTACTACGGTCGTGGTTAAAGATTATTCATATTATTCATATTGGAAAGCGAGGAACGTAATATGGAAAAAATTAAATCAATTGCCGTTACAGGAAAAGGTGGAACCGGAAAGACTGTTGTTGCTACACTTCTTATCCGTCTGCTGGCAGAGCGTTTCCCCGGGAGAGTTCTCGCTATTGACGCAGACTCCGCGATGAGCCTTTGCTATACAACCGGCTTGAAGGTTGATAAGACGGTTAGCAAGCTTCGTACTGAACTGGTTGGAATGCGCGAGGCAAGAGATAGACTTAACGATGGCCCGACAAAAGAACTTATGCGTAGCATACTTGCTCACGGAGATGGCTTTGATCTGCTGACTATGGGTCGTCCGGAAGAGCCGGGCTGCTTCTGTGCCTGCAACGAACTGCTCAGATTCGGAATCGATACGCTTATGGGCGATTATGATTATGTCGTAGTCGATGGCGAAGCGGGCCCCGAGCAGCTAAACCGTCGCGTCATGAAGAGCGTTGACTGCCTGCTTGTTATGGCCGATATGTCCGCAAGAAGCCTGCAGACCGCAGCAGGAATCATTGCCGTAGCGAATGCCGGTGAAAACAACATTGATGTTAAGATGACAGGACTTGTCCTCAACCGTGTCCGCAACGACCAGCCCACGGATGAGCTTTTGAAAAAAGTCGGACTTGAAGTCTTCGGCGAACTACCCGAGGATGCTGATGTCAACAAATTTGACCGTGAAGACAGAACACTCTTTGATCTTCCTATGGACAGCGCCTGCCCCAAGGCTGTTATTGCTATTCTGAAAAAGATCATTCCCGAGTTTTAAGCTGCTATTTAAAAAGGAGTGACTGCTATGCATGTTGTAACCGATAATGACGAACAGGGACATCATACCCATGCCGATGGCACTGCACACAGTCACGAGCATGAGCACGGAAGTGAGCACCCGCACGTTCACACCAACAAAAAGGCCGTCCATGACCGCCTTGCGAAAGCAAACGGACATTTGGAATCTGTTATCCGCATGATTGACGACGACAGGGACTGCGCCGAGGTGCTTGTTCAGCTTGCAGCGGTCAGGTCTGCTATAAATAATGCCGGCAAAGTTCTTCTTCAGGACCACATCACCGAATGTATCACAGAAGCGGTGTTTAATAAAGACCAGCAGAAAATAACTGAGCTAAACAAAGCTATTGAGCAGTTTATAAAGTGAAATCCTAACACAAAAAACAATATATGGAGCCGATACGTAACGTGCACACTTGCATCAGCATGGTTCACGAAAGCGCAGTCGGCTCCTTTTTACGTTGGCAAAACTATCGAATAGCTGAGTAACGCATATATTTCGATTGTTTCCGCCAAAGTGAAGGATAAAACTAGACCACACAGAAAACACTGTGCGGTCTAGTTTTAAATAACGCAATCCTCGTCATATAAGGCTATAACTAGAAAAACACATATGATTCCCTATGAGATATGAATATATAATACAAAGTGTACAATTTTTTGCACAAAGTCTGGCTTTTTAATCAACGGAATTTCGTTGCAATTTTTTTTTGCGTGATGTAAAATCATCTTACTGGTGCGTTGATAAACAAAGCAACGCATACTGTAAAAATAATTTTTCGGTAAGGGAGTTATTCTACTATGGCAGAGAAGAATTTAAACATCGACTGGAAAAAACACTATGAGGAGCATAAGGTAGATCTTGCGGCGACTGCAAAAGCAGTTAAGCCCGGCGACGTGTTTTGGCTGGGGCAAGCTTCTACCATTCCCTATGCTTGGTTGGAAGAACTGTATGCACACATGGAAGACTATCATGACGTCACTTTGTACTACAACGTCATGAACCAACCGGCATCTATGGTTTTTGACACCGATACCAAAAAGCACTTCAAAATGATTAGTGCTTATTGCTTGCCTGTTGAGCGTATGGCTATCGGAATGAACACCATTGAGCCCGGCGGATGCACCTATGATACCCTTCAGTATGCCCCATTTGAGTATGGCTGCAATTCAATCGCTATGCACGTTGCTCCCCCGGATGAGAACGGCTACTGCAACGTCTGTGCTTATGGTGTTACAACCAACCAAATTATCAACCTTGACCCCCGTATAACGAAGAGAATTTGCTTTGTTGACCGCACTGGCGTTTATCCGGTTCCAGGTCCCTATGAGTCCCATTTTATACATGTTACTCAGATAGACTACATATGTGAGCTCGACACCGAACCCAGCTTCATTCCCTCTCCGCTGCCTACCTCTGTTGACGAACAGATAGCTTCTTTCATCATGCCCCACATCAAGTCAGGGGACAATGTTCAGATTGGCTTCGGCGGTCTTGGCGAAGAAATCCTCAGGAACCTCAGAAATGCAGAGGGAACCTTCCAGATTTACTCCGAGGTCGCTTGCGACAACATGCAGGATCTCGTTGAGGAAGGCAAGATTACAAAAATTGTTGCTTCAAGTCCCGGCTCCTGCTCCGAGAAATTTTTTGCTTTCATGCGCGATGATCCCCGCATCGAGCTTCGTCCTCAGCAGTACATGATTGATCCTCTGGGCGTCATGATGTGCGACAATCTTGTTTCCATTAACGCTACTTTCCAGATTGACCTTCTTGGACAAGCTTGCTCAGAAGCTCAGGGCTTGACTCCTTTCTCCGGCCCGGGCGGTTCCTTTGCATACCTATACGGTGCAATCCGCGCTAAGAACGGTCGCAGTTTCGTTTGCCTGCGTTCCACTTTCGTTGACCATGACGGAGAGCGTCACACAAACATTCATGCTTGGCTGCCCGAAGGCTGTATAGTTACAACTCCGAAGGTCTATGTAATGTATGTTGTTTCTGAGCATGGTATTGCCAACATTTTTCTCAGGTCACTTAAGGATCGTATCAGAGCATTGCTCAAGATAGCTCATCCTGACTTTAGACAGGAACTGAAGGATAAGATTTGCACTACCGCTCTTATCAAAGAAGACGATTTCGTGGACTACGATCTCTTTAACTAGGCTTATCATATCAGTACGCAGTAACCATAAAATAATTGGCGCTCCCGGCGTTCGATAGTATTATCAAACGTTTGGGAGCGCCAATAATATTCTTTTATTATGCATATTAATGCATAATAAAAGAATATTATTCACCATCTGTCGATAATAATAGTGAAGTAAGAGGCAAGATATGTGTTTGTTATGAAAAAATAATCATAGGAAACATAGAAGCTGCCAACCAATTTACAACGAGCATAGGGTGTAAAAGACCAAAATGTGGTTATATGTAATAATATCTAATTATTTTTCAAATTTCATAGCAATTAACCGAAACACGCAAATGACCATGTTTGCACCTCATTATTACTTGCATAAATTTCCAGTATGCTATATAATAAATTGCCTATATGTTGAACTAAAGTAGCAAACTTAAGAAAACATTTTTGGAGAAGGAGTTGTTTATTTAAATGGCAAAGAAAGACTTAACAACAGACTGGAAAGAATACTACAAATCACACCTGATAACAATCGAAGCGGCTGCAAAGGCGATACAGCCCGGAGACGCAATCTATTTGGGACAAGCAACGATGGTTCCGTATGCTCTTCTTGACTATTTGTACGAGCACAAGGAAGAATATCACGACGTTACCTTCTGGTACAACGTTATGAACTACCCCGCAAATATGCTTTTTGATCACGATACCAAGGAGCACTTCCGTCTTCTCAACGTCTATAACCTGCCATTGGACCGCATGGCGCTCGACGAGCACACAATCGAAGTTCTCGGCGCAGGATATGACACCTATGCAAACTCGATGTGGGAATATGGTGTCAACACCTCCGCAACGCAGGTTTGCCCTCCTGATGCAAACGGCTATTGCAACGTCGGTTGCTATGGGGTTTGCACAAACGCAGTTACAAATACTGATTCCCGTATCGTGAAGAAATTCGGATTCATTGACGCTACGGGTGTTTATCCGGCTCCCGGTCCTCTGGAGGACAACTACATCCATATAACTGAGTTCGACTACATAATTTCAAACGACACCGAGATGATGGCACTTCCCATTCCCCAACCCACCGAGATGGACGAGAAAGTTGCCACCTACATCCTCCCTTATATCAGGGAAGGCGACAAGGTTCAAATCGGCTTCGGCGGACTGGGCGAGGCAATTCTCGCAAACCTTGCTAAGCTGCCCGGTTCCTTTGAGATCTTCTCCGAGGTTCTCTGTGACAGCATGCGGCCTCTGGTAGAAAGCGGTAAGATAACACGCATCCGTGCGGCTAGCCCCGGAGCCTGCACCGAAGAGACCTTCAAATGGCTTGCCACCACCAAGCATGATGTCCGACTCTATCCGAGAACCCTCTGCATTGAGCCCCTCGGCGCAATGGAGCAGGAAAATCTGGTTGCCATCAACGCAACCTTTATGGTTGACCTTCTTGGTCAGGCTTGCTCTGAAGCACAGGGACTTAAGCCCTACACCGGTATGGGTGGTTCTTTGGCATACATTTACGGCGCACAGCGCTCAAAGGGCGGCAGAAGCTTCCTGTGCCTGCGCTCCACCTATGTTGACAAGAGCGGCGAAACCCAGTCCAACATCGTCCCCTGGCTGCCCGCAGGAAGCATCGTTTCCATGCTTAAAAACTATGTCATGTTCATAGTATCCGAGTATGGTCTTGCCGATGTTTACCTCAAGACTTATGTTGATCGTATCAAGGCCCTCATCAAGATCGCTCATCCTGATTTCCGTCAGGGGCTGAAGGATCAGATTCTCACAACTCCGCTCATCGAGGAATGGGATTTTAGAGATTACGATATGAACGATAGCACCGTTGCGCCTCCCAGACAGCCCAATACGGCTGTTCCCTACAGAAAGTATGATTTCCCAACTTACGAATTATAATTCCCGCGCGGCGTTAATATAACGCGCGCAGATGTATAACCGGCATGAGCTTCTCTCCGATTTTCGGACGAGTTGTCCATGCCGGTTTATTATTCACTCCGTTTCAAGCGATTAAAAAATGACGGAGGAGGAGTGCGGAGCTTTTCATTTGTGAAAAAGAAAACTAGGCATTAGAAAGCCAAATTGCGTTGCATTTGGGCATTAATAGTGCTATCATAAAGGCTATAAGCCGAAAGGCAATTATATTTACGGAGGTCTGTACAATGGTTATTTGCAACTGTCTTTTCACCAGCGAAACAACTGACATGAAGGATTTTTATAAGATACTTTGCAATGAGGGTCTTGTTGAAGGGTCCCGCGCAGACAAAGGGAACGTAATGTATGAATTTTTTACCGGTGCTGACGAGCCTAAGCGCATGATGCTTATCGAAAAGTGGGAGAGCTTTGAAGATCTTCAGGCTCATTCCGAAACCGAGCTTTTCCAGAAGTTCCGCCCTGTCTGCAAGGAAAATGGCGTAAGATCCAAACTCGCAATGTACGAAGAATAATCGAAATTATTAAAGCGAAGCCGGAATATTCCGGCTTCGCTTTTTTGCGTTTGTGGAGGTTAAGAATAAGGTTTTTTTAGAGGCTATCCGATGTATGTCGCGGCTTTTTCAGCCGCAGCGGCGTTTTCAGCCGCAGCCGTTGTTTCATACGCCTTGCTGTCAGACTGGTTATTCAATATCACAGTACTCTCCCCCATAGTGCACAGGACAAGTCCATAATTGTCGGCAATCCATTTATTTGTGCGCGCTGAATTGACGGTTAATGTTGTGTAGAAGTAGTCGCTATTGTATTGGTTGTCCTTGGCTCGCTGCTCTACTGAGAAATCAACGGTGCAGTCGTAGACAGTGTTCCGATAGGTATCATCTGCTGTCACAAGCCAGATTTTTCCCAACACGCCGTCGTCTATATCAGGAATAAGACATTCCGTGTAAAGCTCATATGCCTTTTCGGGTGACAGTTGGATATTCATGTATGTTCCCTGTGTTTTGTCGAAATAGCTTATATTTGCGTTCGAAATCGTTTCGGTGTTTACGGGAACAGAGAGCTCCTTGCGGTAATCAACGGCTTCCTTGACGTTCATCAAATCGTTAAGAGTATAAATGTCGTCACTTGCATCCGTGTAAATATAGTAAAATCTCTCAAGAGTTTTACCGTTTTTCAACGTGTATAGGAACGTTATACCATAAGTGTAACTACCGGAATTAGCGATGCCTATATATTCCTCGTTGGCATCCTTATGGGAAACGATATCGCCTTGCACCTTGATTGCGGCCTTGATATTTTCGGGTTCCTCAAAAAGCACCGGCTCACTGCCGCACTGGATAGAAACGCCCTGAACCTCATTTGCATCGGGAAGCTTTCTCTCGATTCCGAAAACGTCGAACTCACCGCAGAACATTAGGGACGTGATTAAAGCGGCAGTGATACCTATTCCCACCCAATTTCGTCCTGAGAATACGTGAAGCGTTTTTTGCATCAGCATTTCTGCGGCAAAGTAACCTACAAATGCTCCGAATAGCATAAACAGCAGCATAAACAGCATGCTTTTGATACCGTGAAGGGTACTTACACTGCTGAAAACAGTTGAATAAATGAGAATGCCCAAAACGAGCGCACAACCGACAGACAAGCAATATTTGAAAATTGGCTTTAACGGTTCCACAGCTACGACATCACCGGCTGTTTCCATACGGCGGTGTTTAATCATAAGCATTGCCAATACCGCAAAGACAATTCCGACCGCGGCATAAATGGCTATAGCTACCCAACCGTTGTAGCTGTAGCTGATAACTGCACTGCTGTAGTTTCCCGGTTCTTCAAAAACGCCCTCAACGCTTGAGTTCATAAAAAGTTTGACGGGGGGAGACAGCGAGATTAATGTGCATGAATCGGAAGTGCTGAAACCGTAAATGAACATGCTCATTACTTTTCTTGTTAGAAGTTCAACGACATAAACAGTGAAGTTGAGAACGATATATACGATGGGCAAAACCAAAATATGTCCCGTAAAGCTTGCCACAAGAGCCGCAAAACCAAAGAAAAACAGGTTCATCATGCAGACCATTGCAAGCCATTGCAGAAGATAACCGGAAGCCAAATCAAAAATTCCGTATGTTGCTGCGACAGCCAGCGATATGAGGAAGATAATGATGTTGATTGCAACCATCGCCACAAGCCCCGATGTGAATACGGAGAGAAATACTCCCTCGCGCTTAATTGGCAGAGAACACATCATGGAAACGCTGCGGGCGTTGTATAGGTAGCTAAACGCCGCCATAGCGACAAGCATACCAATGACTCCTGACATTATAACTCCGCCGTAAAGTCCGGAGTTCAGGATTTGATTTCCTGCGGCGGCGGCAAAAGCGAGAGTATTGCCACTGAAGGCTAATGAGATAGTATTATAATTAAGCATATTCGCAAGCGCAATCGGAAGAACTATCAGCCAGACAACAAAATATCCGGCAAAAATCGGCCAATAACGCCTCAGAAGATTCAAAAACAAAGTGCGATTAAAGTATGATGTCTTTGACTTCATAGTTCTCGCCTCCCAACTCGTATATAAAAATTTCCTCAAGCGACAGGGGAATAACATCCATAAACAGCGGTTCGCAGGCCGCAAGCTGATTTGTTATCTCTTCTGCCTTTCCGCGGATGATTATCGTCTGCAGTCTGCCTGTTGAGCTGTGGTGAAGAACCTTGAGCTCTTTAGGAAGAGCCCTCTCGTCGGGTAGCGCGAGCTGAACCTTCGAGATGTTATCCTGCAGATCGGAAAGATTGCGTTCCAAAAGAAGCTTTCCCTTGTTCATAATTCCCACGTGGTCGCAGACATCCTCAAGCTCACGGAGGTTGTGAGAAGAAACCAGAACGGTTGTACCGTTTTCGGCAACGTCAGCCATAAGAATGCTCCATACCTGACGGCGCATAACGGGGTCAAGCCCGTCGACAGGCTCGTCCAGCACAAGCACCTTAGGACACATGGAAACCATCAGCCAAAACGCCGCCTGTTTTTGCATGCCCTTTGAAAGACTGCGCATTTTGCCATTTTCGTTGAGATCGAAAGCTTTTCGCAGCTTTTCATAGCGCTCGACGGAAAAGCTCGGGCAAACACCCTTGTAAAACTTCATCATGTCCTTGATTGTTGACTGAGTATAGAAAAATACATCGTCGGGAATATATGCTATGTCTTTCTTTACATTAGGGTTTTCGTATACCTTTTCGCCGTTGACGAGGACTTCGCCCTCATCCTGACGGTAAATTCCCGTGATATGGCGAATAATGGTCGACTTTCCCGCACCATTCGGTCCTACAAGACCATAAATCGCGCCCGTGGGAACATTTATCGACAGCTGGTTTAGCGCCTTGAAACCATCAAAGCTTTTGCTGACATTTCTGACCTCTATCATGCCTATTCCTCCCTGATTGTAGAACTCGTAATGTGATCGCATATTCCATCTGACGTCACACCGAGATGCTTAAGCTCCGTTACCGTCAAGTCAAGCTGACCATAAAGCTCGCTTTTGCGGACTTCACGCGCTTCATGGCATTCGCCAACGAAACTGCCCTTACCCGGAACAGAGTAGATGTAGCCTTCGGTTTCAAGCTCCCGATAGGCCCTTTGTATAGTATTTGGATTTATCGCAAGCTGTCCCGCCAAGTCACGGACGGAGGGAATTTTATCGTCCGCTTTCATTACCCCGGTAATGATGGCTCGGCGCAGATTGTCCCTGACCTGTTCATATATAGGCCGCGAATCTCTGTAATTTATCGAAAACAAACAAGCACCCCCAATGACCGAATTGTGTCTGTACTATTCGTACTAACACAGTCAATGTACTCCACCTTGAGGCTGTTGTCAAGGAAATACGAAAAAACTGTTACATGGGGTTGTTGGGTCCGCGATCAAAAATATTTGCAAGCGGATTGAACATAGACTATAATGACTTAAATGATGTTGTTATGGTCACGCACTGGAGGTTTCACTTAGGATGAACTATGACGCGGGAAAATGTGACGTTGCGGTTATCGGAGCGGGTCATGCGGGGATAGAGGCGGCTCTCGCCTGTGCCCGAATGGGACTCGACACGATGATTTTTACAATAAATCTTGATACTTGCGGCAATATGCCCTGCAATCCGGCAATCGGCGGAACGGGAAAGGGACATCTTGTCCGCGAGCTCGACGCGCTTGGCGGTGAAATGGGTCTGGCGGCGGATAGGGCCTGTATACAATACCGAATGCTCAACTGCGGAAAAGGACCTGCAGTGCATTCCCTACGCGCGCAGGCGGATAGACGCAAATATCAGAGTGTTATGAAGCACACGCTTGAATTGCAGGAGAATCTGCGGATTAAACAAGCGGAGATTGTTGAGATTGGAACCGAGGACGGCAAGGTTGCCTTTGTGCGCACGCACACGGGTGCGACTTACCGCTGCAAAGCTGCGGTTATTTGCACGGGAACATACCTCAAGGGCAGAGTTATCATCGGAGATGTTCTGATCCAATCGGGACCGGACGGAGTTGCCGCTTCCCTGCCGCTCAGCTCATGTCTGACCGAGTTGGGGCTTAGTATCAGACGTTTCAAGACCGGAACGCCTCCGCGCATCAACCGCAAAACCGTCGATTTTTCGAAAATGGAAATTCAGCCGGGCGACGAGGTTGTCGTTCCGTTTTCATTCCGTACGACGGAAACGCTTACGAATCGCGCGGATTGCTACCTTACTTATACAAACGAGCGAACTCATGAGATAATTCGCGCAAACCTTCACCGCAGCCCCCTTTACAGCGGCGTTATCGAGGGCGTCGGCCCGCGCTATTGTCCCTCAATTGAGGATAAGGTCGTCCGTTTTTCGGACAAGCTGAGGCACCAGCTTTTTATTGAGCCGATGGGTATGGATACAGAGGAGCTTTATATTCAGGGCTTCTCGTCCTCGCTTCCCGAGGAGGTTCAAATAGAGATGCTACACACCATCCAGGGACTTGAGCATGCGGAAATGACACGCCCTGCCTATGCGATCGAATACGACTGCGTCGATCCGACGGAGCTTTATGCGACGCTTGAAGCGAAAAAGATTTCGGGGCTTTACGGTGCGGGACAGTTCAACGGTTCTTCAGGCTATGAGGAGGCCGCCACGCAGGGCTTTGTAGCCGGAGTGAACGCTGCGCTGAAAATTAAGGGTGAGCCGGAGCTGATTCTTAAAAGAAGCGACGGGTATATCGGCACACTCATAGATGACCTTGTGACCAAGGGTACCAACGAACCCTACCGCATGATGACCTCGCGCTCGGAGTACAGACTTCTCCATCGTCAGGACAATGCGGATATTAGGCTTTCTCATTTCGGATTGAGAATCGGCTTGGTTACGAAAGAGCAGCATGATTTAGTTTTAAAAAAATACGCAGACGTCGAGAGAGAAATCGAGCGCCTTGAAAACACATATATTGCCCCCATTGAAGAGCTTTGCGAAATGCTAATTAATAAGGATACCCCGGCTCCTATTACGGGAATAAGCCTTGCAGCGCTCTTGCGCCGTCCGCAGATTGAATATAGTGACCTTGCCCCCTTTGATGTTAGCCGCCCGGAGCTTCCGCCGGTCGTGACGGAACAGGTCGAAATTAAGCTCAAATATGCGGGATATATTGACCGTCAGCTGAGACAGGTCAAAGAGTTCGGCAAGATGGAAAGCAGGAAGCTGCCTCGTGATATAGACTATGCCGAAGTTCAGGGACTGCGGATTGAGGCGCGGCAGAAGTTATCAAAAATCCGCCCCGAAAACTTCGGTCAGGCAAGCAGGATTTCCGGAGTTTCACCTGCCGATGTTGCCGCCCTGATGGTCTTTGTCGAAAGCCGCAGGGAAACGGACTGAAGGCTGTCAAGAAAATAATAAAAACAGGTTGGAGTTCCGCTTATGGAATCCGACCTGTTTTATATCTTATTAGGAGAATATAGTGCCAATTGGTATACTCAGCAGAGAGCCGCTCCTGCGGGAATGGCATCGTTCAGCATGAGCAGATTTAACTTTTCGTCCTTTTCGGCGGAAAGCAGCATGCCGTTGGATTCCTCGCCCATCATTTTGCGCGGAGGCAGATTTGTACAGGCGACAACCGTTTTTCCGACAAGCTCTTCAGGCTTGTAGAACTTTGCTATGCCGGAAAAAATCTGGCGCGGAGTTCCCGAGCCGTCGTCAAGTTTGAACTTGAGCAGCTTTTCTGATTTTTTGACGCTCTCACATTCGAGCACCTTACACACGGTCATCTGAACCTTTGCAAACTCGTCTATTGTGACTGTTGGGACAGTGGGAGCTTCGGGGGATGCTTTGTTTCCGCTAAGCTCCTCAAGGTAGGCAAGCTCCTTCTCCAGATCAATACGAGGGAAAAGGGTATCTCCTTTTTGTACGGTAACATCTGCGGGTAGGACGCCGAAGGTCGCCGCATTGTCCCATGCCTTGTCCTTTTCAATTGCTCCGATTTGAGCAAAGGCTTTTTCGCAACTGTCGGGGATAACGGGCTGAAGCAGAGTTGTGGTTATACGGATAGTTTCGAGAAGATCGTACATGACTGTTGCAAGACGTGCCTTGTTCTTCTCGTCTTTTGCAAGTATCCATGGGGCGGTTTCGTCGATATATTTGTTGGCGCGGGAGATGACCTTGAACACCTCAAGAACAGCGGCCTGAGTTAAATAGCTTTCCATGTTCTGTTCATAGACGTCACGCAGTCCCTTTGCCATGTTGATAAGCTCATCGTCAACCGGACCGGCTTCACGCTCTTGCGGCAAAGTGCCGTTGAAATACTTAATTACCATTGCGACGGTGCGGGAAACAAGGTTTCCGAAGTCGTTGGCAAGGTCGCTGTTGATGCGGTTAATGAGCAGTTCGTTTGTAAAGCTGCCGTCGCTTCCGAGAGGGAAGTCGCGCATGAGGAAATAGCGTAGACTGTCAACGCCATAGCGCTCCGACAGTAGGTAGGGGTCAACCACATTGCCCTTGCTCTTTGACATCTTACCGCCGTCCATGAGCAGCCAGCCGTGACCGTAGACCTTTTTCGGCATCGGCAGCTCTAAGCTCATTAGCATTGCAGGCCAGATTATTGAGTGGAAGCGGACGATTTCCTTGCCGACCATATGAACGCCGGGCCAATACTTATCAAAGTCGTGATACTTGTCGTTTCCGTAGCCCAGAGCTGTGATATAGTTTGAAAGCGCGTCAACCCAGACGTACACAACGTGCGCGGGATCAAAGGTTACCGGAATGCCCCAGGTGAAGGTCGTTCGGGAAACACACAGGTCCTCTAACCCGGGCTTAATGAAGTTGTTTATCATTTCGTTTACGCGGGAGGCAGGCTCAAGAAAACCGGGGGTTTCCAAAAGTGCCTGAACTCTGTCTGCATACTTTGAAAGGCGGAAGAAATACGCTTCCTCCTCTGCATCGTGAACATCGCGCCCGCAGTCTGGACATTTGCCGTCTTTGAGTTGGCTTTCTGTCCAAAAGCTCTCGCAAGGGGTGCAATATTTCCCCTTGTACGAGCCCTTATAGATGTCGCCCTTGTCATACATTTTCTTAAAAATATGCTGTATTGCCTCAACGTGATAATCGTCCGTGGTGCGGATAAAGCGATCGTTTGAAATGTTCATGAGCTTCCACAGGTCGAGAATGCCGCCCTTGCCCTCGACGATTTCGTCGACAAACTGCTTGGGGGTAATACCCTTTGCTTTGGCCTTCTCTTCAATTTTCTGACCATGCTCATCCGTACCTGTGAGGAACATAACATCATAACCGCACATTCGCTTATAGCGGGCAATAGTGTCCGTTGCAACGGTGCAATAAGCATGACCTATGTGCAGCTTATCCGACGGATAATAAATCGGAGTGGTGATGTAGAATGTTCCTTTACTCATGTTGGATCCTCCTGTATTTTTAAGCACGTAAAGGCAACCCCTGTTTTGTGCCGTTTGCGCGAAATTATGATAAGGTGTTTATTCTTGATGCCGGTTAACGCTGAAGTAACTCGCACGTCAAGTATTACGCGACAACATTAGTTACCGATGTAGGTGTTACAGAAGTGCTTGGCGACGGGGTTACCGGTTGAGTAGGGGTAGGCGTAGCAGAGGAGCTCGGCGAGGGCGACGCAGAGGGGCTTGCCGAGGGCGACGCAGAGGGGCTGGGAGCGGGGCTCGGAGAAGTATGGTAATAGTATCTGCTCTTTGCTTCATCCTTTGAGCTTATCACATTGCCGTCCTTGTCATAGACCGTGCGAACTGACTTCGCACCATAGCCGTCTGCCAACTGCCATGTTGAGGTGGTCATCTCAACTCTTATGCCGTCGGGATTTGATCCGTAAATTTTTATAACAACAGTGTTTGAGGTTTTATCAACCGATGCTGCAATTTTGATTGGGTATTCGCCGTTGTTTTTGAATTTGAAGTTCGGTGTCGGCCAACTGACTGTTGCATCAAGACCGGCAGGAAGATAGGCAACAGGGAAATAGTGGCAGGTTCGCTCGGTGATTTCAAGGTTTGAAATCAAGGCACAGTAATATAGGGTTGAGGACACCTGACAAATTCCCCCACCGACTTCCTGAACGACCTGACCGCCCGAATATGCTCCGGCTGACTGATAACCTGCAGCAGTGGTGCGCTGACCCAAGGTCTTGTTGTATGAAAACTCCTCACCGGCGTTTAAAACAAGCCCGTTGATTGATGCCGTAGCATGTGTGATGTTGTTAATACGTGCGGAGCTGCTTCCGGCAAGAGTGGTGGATTTTTGTGCGAGAAGATCCGCGAAAAGCATGGAATTGAGCTTATCGCTTGTAATTTCAGGGTCAGTCAATATGAGCGGGATAACTACCTGATCGCCGTTCTTGGCATCGTCCCAGAGCTTTTGAGCGCCATCAATATCAAAGCTTCTACCGGTGACATGTGCCGTTGCCTGCTTTGTATTAGGGTCATACTCCGCGTTTACAGGCACCTCATATATGGTATCATAAAGTTCTTGAAGGTCAATTTCATCAGCCTTTGCTCCGTCAACAGCCTCAGCTGTATACTTTATCGGTTCATAGTTTCCGCTGACAAGAGCTTCTTTGACGGTGTTGTATAGTTTGTCGGAGTCAATCTGCACGGCGCTAGCGCCCTTGACGACTGTTATACTAGTTTCCCCGATATCCACGCTGGATTCCATCAGCGCCAAGCTGGACTGTTTAGCTCCCTCATCGATTTTGGTGTGAAGGTAGTCCTCGTTAAGTTTATCTCCGCTGGAAGCTTTAAGTTCCATGCCAGACAAAGCACACTTTATGTAGCTGATGGTGTTGGCAATAAATCCGCCGCCGTGGCAGACGTCATAGGCATGTACTGCGGCGTCGGGAGCTGCAAGATAGCAGCCGGAGTCCTTGCCGCTGATTGTCATTTCAATGCCTGCGGGCAGAGAAACGCTCAGAGTCTTGTCCTCATCAGTCCCGACATTGTTTGCAATGAGAGCGTCCGCAGCTTCGGCAACGGTCATTCCAGCAAGCTGTGTACCCTCCATGCTGACCTTCGGAAAAATGGTTTCAAGCCCGTTCGCATAAACGCCCAGACCGACCAATGAAGCAAAAACAAGAGCAAGAATGACAGCGGAAATGACAATTGCTTTTCTGCCGCCATTTCCTTTTTGCTTTTTAGTTTTTGGAGCTTTTTGTACAGGCTTAATAGGCGCTTTTTTAACAGGTGCGCTCTGCACAGGACTGCTCGGACGGCGCTGTTCGGGAGCTGTATATGAATTTCTTCCGGACCTGTCTGCCGTGCCGGATGTTGATTTTCCGCTCATTAGTTTAATTTTGTCCACTTCCCCTAATTTTATATTTAGCTTATATTTTTTTGTTATTCAGTATGCGTGTGGATTTAAATGGTTTATTCAAGATATACGTCGTCCAAAATTGCAAGCTCCGGCTCAGGTGTGTCAGTGTTTTTGGCCATCCACGGATTTGCGGTCATTTTTTCTTGTGACTGAGCCTCCAGCAAAGTCCCGATGAGAATGTTGGACAGCAAAAATCCCGAGGAGGTGAAGCACCAACGCTCACCACTGAGTTTTGCCCAGCCTTTTTTTTCGTATTCGCCCAAAAGGTATTCAATTCTATCGAATCCGCTTTTGTAAACGGAGCTATATTCGTCTCTTGAAATACCCCGAACAGTTCTCATCCCGAGCATGATGTATTCCGCCGCCCTGTCCAGCTTTTCGGTCTTTTCATATTCGTCTATAATGTCAGTATTGCCAAATACGCCGTCAATGTATTTATCCAAATCACGAACATAGCTGTATCGAAGGCTGTCTACGCAGGAATGCGCGCCGGGACCGAATCCCATGTAGTCGTCCAGCCGCCAGTATTTGAGGTTGTGCTTTGATTCCTTGGAGGGTAATGAAAAATTCGAGATTTCGTATTGAGGGTAGCCGTAATGCTCCAGAATATCTGTCATATAAAGGTACATGTCCGCCTGCTCGTCATCATCGGGCAGAAACTCGGAACCACGGTACTTGCATATCGGAGTTCCGTCCTCAATCTTAAGCCCGTAGCAGGAAAAATGCTGGGGGCGAAGAGCAATCGATTTGGAAAGGGTGTCCGCCCAATCGTTTTTTGTTTGGCTCGGCAGGCCATAGATTAGATCGATGCTGATGTTGTCAAACCCCTCGGCTCTTGCCATTCTAACAGCCTGTTCTGCCTGTTTGAAGGTGTGGCGGCGACCGATAAGTTTTAAGATGTCGTCATTTGCAGACTGAACACCGAGCGAAATTCGGTTGACGCCCTCCGCTTTAAGCATTTTCAAATCATTCGCAGTGACGCTGTCCGGATTCATTTCAACTGTAACCTCAGCGGTTTTGAGTACCTTTGCCGTGCGCTTCAAGGTGTTGAAAATCTCGCAAATACGTTTTGCTCCGTAGAAGCTGGGAGTTCCGCCTCCGAAATATAGCGTGTCGATATAGTATGGCTCCATCTGCGGAGCGGTTTCCTCTATGTGTTTTAAAAGAGCGCTCTGGTATTTGTCCATTTTGCTCTCCTGCCCAGCAAGCGAGTAAAAGTCGCAATATGAGCATTTGCTCGCGCAAAAAGGTATATGAATGTAAACGCCAAGCATTCTGTCCATATTGTGCGCTCCTTTCCGAGTTGGTGTCTGCTAAATATTTATAATAAACTTTATTTTACTTCAAAATAAATGGTGATGTCAATGTAATGTACTGGCATTATCGCAGCCACAGGTTAAGTTAACCTGCATTTTACGGACTTCGCCGATAACCATTTCAAGCGAAACGGTTATCGGCTTGTCCAAAAGCCCCCAAGGGCGATGAATGTTAAAAAAGCTCGCAGATAAGCTCGGTGTATTCGGCTGCGTTTTCAAGCGGCAGCCCCGCAATAAGAAGACCCTGAGAAAGCAGAATTTTTGATAGTTTCGCAGCCTGTTCTTTATCGGTTTCAAAGGCTTCTTTAAGTGCAATGAAAGCGTGATGCTCACTGTTTAGCTCAAGAACTCTCTTTGCTTTTACGTTAGCAGCCGCTTCGTTTTTCATAAGCGTGAAATACTTTTCCATTTCAATAGAAATGTCACCGTCCGAGGTAAGGTAAACGGGATGGCTCTTGAGCTTGTGGCTGAGCCGAACATCCACAACGCTATCTCCGAGGGTTTCCTTTACAAAGTCGAGAAGCTCGCGGTTTTCCTCTTGCTTTTTGTCCGCTTCAGATTTTTCCTCTTCGGTTTCAAGACCCAGATCATCGTTTGTTATATTACAGAACTTGAAGCCCTCGTAGCTTTCTAGCTGACGCATGATGAAGTCGTCCACATCATCTGTAAGATAGAGAATTTCAAAGCCCTTGTCGCGAATCTGCTCTGCCTGAGGCAGGTTTTCAGCACGAGCTATACTCTCCGTACAGACGTAATAGATACGCGTTTGTTCCGTGGGCATTTTTTCCTTATATTCGCGAAGAGGAACAAGCTCTTTTTCCTTGCTGGAATAGAACATCAGCAAATCTGTCAGAAGCTCTTTTTTCTCTCCATGATTTGCGACAAGCCCATATTTAAGCTGGAGGCTGAACGCGTTGTAGAATTTTTCGTATTCTTCAGCCTCATCGTCCATCAGCCTCTTAAGCTCATTTTTAATCTTCTTTTCAAGGTTGTTTGAGATGATCTTTAGTTGTCTGCCGTGCTGCAGCGTTTCGCGGGAGAGATTGAGCGGAAAATCGGGACTGTCAACAACTCCGCGTACAAAACGGAAGCAATCGGGAATGACATCCTTGCACCGCTCCATAATCATAACGCCGTTGCAGTAGAGCTGAAGCCCCGGCTCAAACATGTCGGAGAAGAAGCCTGAAGGCGCTCTTCCGGGAATAAAAATCATGGCCTTGTAGGAAACCTGACCCTCCGCGCTGACACGGATGGTGGATACGGGATTCTCATAGTCGTAATAAAGATTTTTATAGAACTCGTCGCTTTCTTCTTTTGAAACCTCGTCCTTGCTGCGCTGCCAGATAGGAACCATGCTGTTGATTAATTCTTCAACAATCTTCGGAACTTCCTTCATGATAGGCTTGCCGTCCGCGTCAAATTCGCCGGTTTCGACTTCCTCTGCCTCAACACCGTCCATCATTATAGGCCAGCGGATAAAGTCGCTGTACTTTTTGACCAACTGTCCGATGGACATTTCGTTCAAAAATCTGGTGAATTCGCTTTCCTCGACGTCCTGCTTAATATGCATGATGACATCTGTTCCGACGCTGTCTTTATGAAACTCCTCAATCGTATAGCCGTCAGTGCCTTCGCTTTCCCACTTGTAGGCGGTGTCGGAGCCATAGGCCTTTGTGATGACAGAAACCTTATCGGCAACCATGAACGCGGAATAAAAGCCAACTCCGAATTGACCGATTATGTCCAAATCAGAGGCTTCACCGGTTTTTTCCATCTCGTTTTTAAATTTGAGGGAGCCGCTCTTTGCGATAATGCCGAGGTTCGATTCAACATCTTCCTTCGTCATGCCGATGCCGTTGTCGGAAACGCTGATTATGCGATCCTCCTCCGAAACTCCGAGCTTGATTTTGAAGTCTTTGCGTGAAAGACCCACATTTTCGTCAGTAAGAGAAAGATAGCAGAGCTTGTCAATTGCATCGCTTGCGTTTGAAATAATTTCTCTTAAGAAAATTTCTGGATGCGTGTAGATAGAGTTGATCATTAAGTCCAGAACTCTTTTTGACTCTGTTTTGAACTGTTTTTTTGCCATAGCTTATAGTAACCTCCCAAGCAATCGAAAAATATAGCGTAACTTATATAATAGCACTTTTTCACCGATTTTCAACTCTAAATGGGAATAAAGTAGGAATTGCTTTTTGCCAATGCTCAATTTGTAAGATTTATTTAATTTGTCGTTTATAAACTTTGAATAATGCAGTTAGCGGAGAAATGTGTATGCCGCGTATAAATTGAGCTTAAATATCGGAGAAAGGTGTGATATAATATCTTTGTAAGACATTATAAGATAAATACACACCAGTACAAAAGGCAAATTTCTGCGGTAAAAATGCAGGAAAATTAATTTAATATAAGGAGCGCAATATTATGAGCAGTACAAAAAAGGTTATCTCAACAACGGAGGCCCCTGCGGCAATCGGGCCGTATTCGCAAGGTATCGCCGCATCGGGCACCGCGGTTTTTGTTTCCGGACAAATCCCGCTTAACCCAGCAACCGGAAGCATAGCGGGCGACACAATCGAATCTCAGGCTCGCCAGTCGCTGAATAACGTCAAAGCGGTACTCAAAGCAGCCGGAGCGGAGTTGAATGACGTTGTAAAAACAACGGTTTTTCTTACGGATATGAACGATTTTGCGGCAATGAACGCTATATATGCCGAGTTTTTCACTGAAAACTGCCCAGCCCGAGCCGCCGTTCAGGTGGCACGTCTTCCAAAGGACGTTAAAGTCGAAATTGAAGCTATCGCTTTTATCTGAACCGTTCTTATATCAGCGGAGTCTCCGTAAACAAAGAGCTTTATTGATGCTAAAGTGATTTAGTATTCCCCAATAAAGAATGTGATTGTGTTACGGAAGATTTATGTTATAATTAAATTAAGTAAAGGATAAGAGCACAGCGATGATTCCTTTACAAAAACAAGGCGTTTTGCCAAAAGAAGGAGTTGGACTTTATGAAATTCACAATTACGGAAAAGAAGATTAAAGTATCTGATGAGATCAAAGAATATGCCGAACGCAAGGTCGGCAAAATTGATCGCTTCTTCCGCGGAGAAGCAGAAGCCTTTATTACTTTCAGCTCCGAAAGGGGCAGATATAAGGCGGAAGTCACCATCGAAAACAACGGCATGTTCTACCGTGTCAGCGAACTGACAAGTGATATGCGCGTTTCCATCGATTCGGCCTGTGCATCCATTGACAGACAGATAATGAAGAACAAGACCCGTCTGGAAAAGCGTCTGCGCGAAGGCGTACTTGAAATAGAGCCTGTCGACAATTTTCTTCCCGATGAAGAAGAAACTGATTTTATAATCGTCCGGTCAAAGCGCTTCCCCATCAAGCCCATGACACCCGAGGAAGCTATTTTGCAAATGAACCTGTTGGAGCATGAGTTTTTCGCATTCAAAAACCAGTCGGATGACAACGCGTTTGCAATCGTCTATTGCCGCAAAAACGGCGGCTATGGACTGATTTCCGATGACGAATAGGTCTTCTCCGGTTTAATGTTTCGAATATTGGCTGCCTTATAGCAGCTTGATATAAAAGGAAAAACTAGAGGAGAAAAAATTGAAGAAACTAAGCACACTCATGCTTGCACTCGCAATGTGCTTTATACTCGTTGCGTGCGGTGCATCCACAACCCCGACTACTTCGGCAGAGCCCACAGTGTCTGCAGGATCCACAGATGCCGTAGCTCCCGCAGTCGTAGAGGCGAGCGAAGAAGCTTCTGGTGACTGGTACGACTACGCAGATGTCTTTACAACTACATACTATGGTATCACAGCGGCTAATGAGCCGGTTGTTTTCGTAATGAATGACGCAGAGGACTTTGCTGTTCTGGCTGTTGTCAATCCTGACACAATGGAATCTGTCAGCTTCGTTGGCGAGATGACACTTTCTGATGATGGTCTCTACACCATTACCGATACCACAAGCAATCTGTCACTCACCTTCTCCGCCGAATTCTATGAAGATGGATCAGTCGCGTTGGATATGGGCGATTTAGGTTCACTCGCCGTTATGCCATGTGAGCAGTCCGAAGCCTTTGATCTTCTCAACGAGATTGATGCTTCCACCACGTCCGTTGCATAACTGATAATACCTAAAATTATAAATTGGGCGGGACATTGTCAGGCCCAATTTTACTACAGAGAAAGACCGTCTCATGCATTGCATGAGACGGTCTTTCTCTGTAGTTGCTTGATAGATGAGAAACAGGAAGAAACTCAGTAGCGCGACACCTTTTCTGCTGATGGTTATCGTCACAGCACATATCGTCATCCTACATCATTAGAATGCAAAACCTTTTCTGTGCCGACGTCTATTCGGGAGCTTTCATGCTCTCGACCATGCTGATGTTGCGGAGCTTCTTGCGCATAATTAAATCAACAAAAACGCTAAAGGCCATCGTAAGCACTGCTGAGTAGACAAAGCTTATCACTCGAATCGAGCGCCCGAACATCATACTGGGCATTTCCGCGCAGCCAATGACGTATCGGTGAAGAAAGGCACCCAAAACCAAACCAAAAATGGCACCTATTAAAGATAGTAATATGGATTCGCGGTTAATATATGCATAAACCTCGCGGTCGGTAAAGCCCAGCACCTTTATTGTTGCGATTTCCTTGACCCGCTCCGAAATGTTGATATTCGTCAGATTATAAAGAACAACAAAGGCAAGCGCGCCCGCGCTCAGAATTACAACAGCTACGATGGTGTCAATCTTGCTCAGCGCACGCGCAATTGCTGCCTTTGAGTCAGAGATATAGCTCACGCCGCTCACCGCGCCCGTAGCCAGAAGACTTTTTCCTATGTCTGTTATTGAATTGAGGCCGCCGTCGGTCAGACGAATTATCAGCATATTTTTAAGCGCTTGCTGCCCCATGCCCTTGGTATATGTTGCTTCGCTCATATAGATATAGTTCCTGGCGTAGTTTTCACTGATGCCGGATATTGTAAAGCTTCCGGTATTTCCGTTCTTATCCGTGAGAGTCAGAGCATTGCCGACCTTCACTCCCAAAATCTCGCTGGCTTTTTCGGTAATAATCACGCTGTTTTCTCCGAAGCTGAGTGATTTGCCGCTTGCCCTGTTACGGAGGCTGACAAATCCGTCCAAATCCGAGGCCTTTTCCGGAATGAAGGTATATATTTCAAGTGACTTATCACCGTTTGAGGCGTCTACACTTTCATAGTTTATCGCTGTACTTGCGGCTACTTTGTCTTTGTTGTTCAATATAGCCTGAAGGCCCGAGTTGCTTATATCCGTTTCATTCGCCACGGGCGTCATAATGTCATAGGTGTTAATAATGCCAAACTGGATGACCGCTATATCGGAGAACGAATCGTGAAGACCAAAGCCCGTCACCAGAAGAGCCGTGCAGCCCGCAACGCCGATGGTAGTCATCAAAAACCGCTTTTTGTACCTGAAAAGATTTCGCGCCGTTACCTTGTGGGTAAACTTCATGCGGCTCCAGATTGGCGTAATCCTTTCGAGAAGGACGCGCTTTCCCGCCTCGGGCGCTTTGTAAAGCATGAGCTGTGCCGGCTTTTCTCTCAAAGTTGAGTTGCAGGCATTGAGTGTTGCCAGAAGCACGCAGGCAATCGCCGCCGCGCTGGTTAACAATGCAAAACCCCAGTTCAAGGGACAATAGAAATTTGGCAGCTCATACATCATCGTATATGCGTTCCAGATTACCGATGGGAAAAGTCTGTAACCCACAGCGACGCCCACTGCGCTTCCCAGCGCGGATGCCGAAAGTGCATACAGTATATATTTTGCCATAATAGCTGCTCGGCTATAGCCCAGGGCCTTCATAGTTCCGATTTGAAGTCGCTCGTCCTCAACCATGCGCGTCATAGTTGTCAATGCCACGAGCGCCGCAACAAGGAAAAAGAAAAACGGGAAGACCTTTGCGATTGCGTTCACCTTGTCGATGTTTGCTTCAATCGAGGAATAACTCGTATTGTCCTCGCGGGTGTAAACATGCCAGCTTGGAACGCTCATTTCTGATACCTTGGTTTCCGCGTCAGAAATTTTCTGTGCTCCGTCTGCGAGAGAAGTTTCCGCGTCAGCCTTTGACTTCTCATATTCGCGCTGACTTTCAATCAGCGTGCTTTTTGAAGCGTTAAGCTTATTAAGCTCTTTGTAATAATCAGCTTTTGCGTTTTTCAGCTCTGTTTTTCCTGCGGAAATCTTTTCACGTGCGTCAGCAATTTTTGCCTCACCGCTTGCTTTTTCCGTCTCGAACTCGCTACGTTGTTTGTCAAGCTCGGATTGCCCGTCAGCAAGTTTTTGCAACGCGACGTCGATGGAACCAAGCTTCAGAGCAAGAGCGGGCAGCTTGTCGGAAGAGACTCCCGTCATGGCAAGTTGGGTAGCACCCTTAACATAAGCGCTGTAATCTTGGGCCGACATGATTTTTGATATGTCTGTCTGAAGAGTTACGCTTTCTGCTTTAAGTGCCATGGCTTCATCCGCGCATTTTGCCTGCTCAACAGTGGACATAGCGCCGATAACGGTGAGACGTGCTCCAATTTCCTTCAGTCGGTCTGATTTGTTCTGCAGCGAGTTCAAATCGCTTGTCAGAGAAGGATAGGTTTGGGGGAGTTTACGAATAACATTGAGGGCAGCAAGCGAGGATTGGGAAAGATTATATGATTTCAGCTCACTCTCGGCCAACGTGAGATTTTCTTTCGCCGTTGCGAGATTTTTGTCAATTTCGCTTTGTGCCATATCAATTTTCGTCACCGCATCGGCAAGAGAGGCGTACATATCGCTTTCCTGCTTATTCAAATCAGCTTCGCTTTTATTTAGTGCATTTTCGTTGTCAGTAATTTTTGCCCATGCGTTTGAGAGCTGCGTTTCGCCGCTTTCAATTTTGCTCCAGCCGTCCGAAATTTTTGTCTCCGCATCCGAGAGCTTGGTATCAGCATCACTTTTGGCACTTGCATAGTCGGCTTTTGCCGTGCTCAACTTTTCTGTGGCTTGGCTAATAACCTCGTCGTAGCGCACCTGACTGCGATCTTCCGCAATGCTATCAACCCTTGTCGCGGTTTCGTCGACAAGCGACTGATATTCGCTCGTAAGGCTTGTAAGCGCGCTTGCTCCGGTTACAGAGATGTAGACATCCGTGTAAAAATCGGTCGCAAAGCTTTCGTCCGGAACGAGCATAAAAAGATCGACCGTTCCACTGCCAATGTTTGTATATTCTTTTTCGGCGGAAAAATACGGGCAGTAGTCCGCAAAGCCGACCACAGTGTACACTTTTGAACTTAGAATATCGTCTGTGCTGTTGCTTTCAGTGGCAGTCAGCGTGTCGCCCAACTGAACCTTTGCTTTGCTCAACGGCACGTTTACAACAACGCATTCGCCGGAATTCCGTGGTAAACGCCCTGCGGTTAGCTCGGGACTGTTTATTGTATCGCCGCTACTGTTTATATTAAGACTGTGCATACGGACAGTATACTCTGCATCTTTGGACGAGGTCATCAATACATCGGCGACATAGCCTGCCTGAACACTATCTACGCCCTCAAGTTTACTAAGTTTTGCGACATCCGCATCAGTCAGCCCATAATCGCCTAAAACACGGACATCGTACATTGAAGAATCGTCAAAGTATTTGTCGAATGAATAGCGCATATCGGGTGTGGAGGACAAAAGCCCTATCAAGAATCCGACTCCCAGCGCTACAATTGCGAAAATGGCCGCAAAACGTCCAAAGGTCTGTTTGGCCGTTCGCAGCGTGTTTTTGCTGTAAGTTCTGCGCATTACCATTCAATCCTTTCAACTGGAACGGGGATTTCGTTTACATCAACACGTGTAACCCGTCCGTTTTTGACATGGATGACTCTGTCCGCCATTGCGGTAAGCGCTGTGTTGTGTGTGATGACAATCACCGTCCGCCCCGTGTTGCGGCAGGTGTCCTGCAAAAGCTGCAGTACCTGCTTGCCTGTAACATAGTCGAGAGCCCCGGTTGGTTCGTCGCATAGGAGAATTTTTGGGTTTTTTGCCAACGCACGTGCGATTGAAACCCTTTGCTGTTCGCCTCCAGAAAGCTGAGCGGGAAAGTTGTCAAGGCGCTCCGAAAGCCCGACCTTTGAAAGAGTTTCGGCGGCGGGCAGAGGGTCACGGCAAATCTCTGCAGCAAGCTCGACATTTTCAAGCGCAGTCAGGTTTTGCACCAGATTATAAAACTGAAAAACAAAGCCCACATCGTGGCGGCGGTAGGTTGTTAGCTGTTTCGCCGAATATGAGCTGATATCCTGTCCGTCAAGGCGAATAATGCCCTCATCGCAATTGTCCATACCGCCCAGCATATTCAAGACGGTGGTCTTTCCGGCTCCGGACGGTCCTACGATAATACAGAACTCACCCTTATTGATATCGAAACTTACGCGGTCTGCTGCAGCAATTGTTGTTTCGCCTGTTTTATAAAACTTGCAGACATTTTCAAAGTGAACGAAGCCTTCCATATTGGTCTCCTTAAACGGGTAGAAAGCCCGTCAATATACAGTATTTTGTGCCCTAATATAGGCGGCAAAGATTACGATGTAGTATTTAATACCACGTCGTATAATAATAATTATAAATTAGCAAAACACTAAGTCAAGTACATTTAGTGGCTATTATTTAACCAAATTGTAAACATTTTTGAATAAAACAGCCGGAAAAACACAGTTATATGTTTTTCCGGCTGTTTTATTCAAAAAGTTGGTAGTTTCTTAAATTTCAAGCTGATGTCAAGCGACTTGACACTGTGCGTCAAAGCGCCTATAGAAATGAAATCCACGCCAGTTTTTGCGATCTCCATAAGGTCCTTTTCGCCCATGTTTCCGGAGGCTTCGGTAAGTGCTTTACCACTGACGATTGAAACCGCCTTAGTCATAAGCTCTATGCTCATGTTGTCAAGCATTATGATGTCTGCGCCAGCCTCAAGAGCTTGCCTGACCTCGTCCAGCGTTTCGGTTTCCACCTCGATTTTCATGACGTGGGGAACGGTGGTTTTGGCGGCGTTGACGGCACTTCTAATTCCGCCTGCCGCTAATATATGGTTATCCTTTATGAGCACGCCGTCTGACAGGTTGAAACGGTGGTTGTGACCGCCGCCGACACGAACCGCGTATTTTTCAAGAACACGCAGACCTGGAGTCGACTTTCTGGTGTCGGCAATTTTCGTGTTTGTTCCGGCAACGGAAAAGACAGCCTTTGCGGTTGCGGTGGCTGTTCCCGAAAGTCGCTGCATGAGGTTGAGCGCAACACGCTCGCCTGTTAATATTCCCCGTGAGGGTCCGAAGACTTCTGCAATGATGTCGCCCTTTTTAACCAAATCGCCGTCCTTCATTTTGGGAATAACGGTGATGTTCTTGTCTATAATAGAAAAAACCCTTTGTGCGATATCGATTCCGCAGATAACGCCGTCTTCTTTGGCAAGAAAATATGCCTCTGAGGTGTTCTCTGCGGGGATACAACAGTTTGTGGTTATATCGCCGGTCCCGACATCCTCTTTAAGAGCACTGAGTAGAAATTCATCAAGCCCAATGTAGTTCATATGATTAGTCCTCCCTGTAATGAGCGCCGACGCTCTCTTTTCTTAAAAGCGCCGCTTTAAGAATGTCGACAGCCAAGGTCGCAATGTTCAAAGTTTCAATATACTCACGTCCGGGGTAATAGCTGTCGGTAAGCTCGTCCGCGATTTCGGAAATTCGGGCGAGGGCTTTGGTCATGTTTTTCTCATTTCGAATTACGCTTCCGTTATCGTTCATTAATTGCTGAATCTCAGCTCGGAGCGCTGAAAAATCGCGATTAACGACGGCTCTGTTGTCGGAACAAGGCAACTTAGCCTGCCGAATCTTGCCCATAACAGCAAGGCGGCTGTTAATATTCGTTGCCGCGCGTCTGCCGAAAACAAGGCATTCAAGCATTGAATTGGAAGCCAGCCGGTTAGCGCCGTGCACTCCTGTTGAAGCCGCTTCGCCGCAGGCATAAAGACCATCGACATGCGTTCTCGCCTCTAAGTCTGTTTGAATTCCTCCGATAAGGTAGTGCTGAACCGGACAGACGGGAATCCAAGCTTTACTGATGTCAATGCCACGTTTCATACATTCGTGAAAAATCGTGGGAAATCTCTTTTCAAGATAATCCCGAGGTTCCGAGGTGATATCAATGTAAGCGTGGGTTTCACCGCTTCTTATGAGTTCTTTTGTAATCGCTCTTGCAACAATGTCACGCGGGGCAAGCTCGTTGAGCTCGTGTTTCCCCAGCATAAAGCGCTCGCCTGCGGCGTTTTTCAAAAGTCCGCCTTCCCCACGGACCGATTCCGAAATGAGGAAAGCTCTGTTCTCGTGCTTGCCGGACCACAGCCCTGTCGGGTGAAACTGGATAAACTCCATGTCCTTAAGGTTTGCGCCGGCGCGAACAGCTGCCGCCAATCCATCACCTGTTGCAACGGAAGGGTTTGTGCTGATTTTATAGATCTGACCGATTCCGCCTGTCGCCAGAACAATATTCGGTGTGTCAATTATATAGAGGGTGTCGGTAACATCAAGCACGGCGCAGCCGGACACGGCTCCGTTTTCGTCAGTTAAAATATCCACACAGAAATTGTGCGGCATAAAAGTGACGTTTTGCCGGAGTGAAACAAGGTGCGCAAGCGCTTTAACGGTTTCACGCCCCGTAGCATCTCCGCCCGCGTGGACGATTCTTCTGCGCCTGTGACCGCCCTCACGAGTGATGTCAAGGTCTCCCTCATTGTCAAGGTCGAAAGGAACCTGCATTTCAACAAGCCTGCGAACGTCGGAAGGTCCTTCAGAAACCAGTACCCTGACTGCGTTTTCGTCGCAAAGACCCGCTCCGGCAATCATGGTATCCTCAAAATGATAAATTGGTGCGTCGTCCAGAGAAATAGCCACAGCTATTCCTCCCTGCGCAAGCCAAGAGTTGCTGACTTCGGCATCTTCTTTTGTCAGAATGCAGCAGGAATGTTTTTCGTCGATGTGCAGAGCGGTGTACAAACCTGCAATTCCCGCGCCTATTACAACTACATCATAATGTAGGTGCGATGTTATTTCCGAAAATTCGTCGGTTGCAAATCTCATAGCAACGCCTCACAAAAAAATGTACTGTAATGCTTATTGTAACACATCACAGTACATTTTCAACACAATTTTAATTGTTATTTTGTTTGCAAGGAATTGTGATTAAATTCGCAAAGAATTATTGAAAATCCTAGATTTTTTCACATATAGCCACGCCGATTTCATGGCAGCCCAACCGCGTTTTACCTTCGCTCATCGTGTCACCCGTGCGAAAACCCTTCTTCAAAACAGCGTCAACTGCGCTCTCGATTGCGTCAGCCTCATTCGGCATATCGAAGGAGTCGCGGAGCATCATCGCGGCGGAGAGTATCATGCCGATGGGGTTTGCGGCGTTTGTTCCGGCGATGTCGGGAGCACTGCCGTGAATCGGCTCATAAAGCCCGCATGTGCCCTCACCAAGACTGCTGGAGGGTATCATTCCGATAGAACCGGTTATCATGCTCGCCTCGTCGGAAAGAATGTCACCGAAAAGATTTTCCGTCACAATAACATCAAACTGTGCGGGGTTACGAACCAGTTGCATCGCGCAATTGTCTACATACATATGAGAAAGTATCACATCGGGATAACTTTCGGCGACTTTCGTTACAACCCTGCGCCAGAGCTTTGAGCTGTCAAGGACATTTGCCTTGTCAACCGAGCAGACAATTTTGCGGCGCTTCTGTGCTGTTTTGAAGGCAACGTGAGTAATGCGCTCAATTTCGTGCTCGGAATAGCCCATGATATCCTGGGCATAATCTTCGCCGCCGCGTGTCATGGTTTTATGCTCGCCGAAGTAGGCTCCACCGATAAGTTCGCGCACAACGACAAAGTCAATACCCTTATCGACGATGGAGGGTTTAAGGGGGCTTGCGTCGCGCAGCTCATCAAAGAGCGTAGCGGGACGGATGTTTGCGTATAGCTCCATTCCTGCACGCAGACGCAGAAGTCCTCGCTCGGGCCGCTTTTCCTTCGGAACACTGTCCCATTTTGGGCCGCCTACCGCGGAAAGCAGGACACTATCTGAAGCAAGGCAGGTATCCAAGCTCGATTGTGGCAGAGGATCGTCATATTTATCAATGGCTTCTCCGCCCATCGGCGCTTCCGTATAATTAAAAGTATGTCCGAATTTAGCTGAGATCTTATCGAGGACTGCTATGGCTTCCGCCATTATTTCGGGACCTATGCCGTCACCGCGGATAATTGCGATATTTTGGGTCATTTCGCACCTCCTGTAATCGATGCCATTAAACCGCCCTTTGCTATCATGTCCTTGATAAAATCGGGGAAGGGCTGTGCTTGATATTTTTCGTTTTTGGTGACATTAGTGATGATTCCCGTGTCAAAGTCAATATCGACCTCGTCACCCTCTGCAATTTTTTCGCTTGCTTCCTCGCACTCAAGGATAGCTAGACCGATGTTTATGGCATTGCGGTAGAAAATCCGCGCAAAACTCTTGGCGATAACGCAGGAAATTCCGCTTGCCTTTATGGCTATGGGGGCGTGCTCGCGGGAAGACCCGCAGCCGAAATTCACGCCGGCGACCATAATGTCACCGTCTTTGACTCTGCCGATAAAACTCTTGTCTATATCTTCCATGCAGTGAGAGGCAAGCTCCTTGTGGTTTTGCGTGGAAAGGTAACGGGCGGGAATAATGACATCAGTGTCGATATGGTTGCCGTATTTGATAGCGTTTCCGTGTGCAATCATACGTCCATTACCTCCTGCGGATGACTTATGTGTCCCGTAATTGCGCTTGCGGCAGCAACAGCGGGAGAAGCAAGGTAGACTTCGCTTTCAACGTGTCCCATTCGTCCGACAAAGTTGCGGTTTGTGGTGGAAACCGCCCTCTCGCCAGCGGCAAGTATGCCCATGTGACCGCCGAGGCAAGGCCCGCAGGTCGGAGTGGAAACAATGCAGCCAGCGTCTATAAAAATCTTTGTATAGCCGCGCTCAAAGCACTCCATATAGATTTTCTGCGTTGCGGGAATAACGATTCCGCGCAGACCTTTTTTGATGTGTCTGCCCTTGAGAATTTCGGCTGCTGCCGCCATGTCCTCTATGTTTCCGTTGGTGCAGGAGCCGATTACGACCTGATCGATTTCAATGTTGCCGCCCTCTGTCGCAGGGTGAGTTTTTTCCGGCAGATGGGGCCAAGCGACGGTGCAGGGAATCTTGGAGAGGTCAAGGTCGATAACACGAGTGTATTCTGCGTCCGCGTCAGCCTCAAATGCCATCCACTTGCGGTCACATCGACCTTCCATATATTTGCGTGTAACATCGTCAACAGCGAATATTCCGTTCTTTGCTCCGGCTTCAATCGCCATATTAGATATAGTCAGCCTGTCGCTCATGGTGAGATTACAAAGTCCCTCGCCCGAGAATTCCAGCGACTGATAAAGAGCGCCGTCCACGCCTATCATGCCTATAAGGTGCAGAATGATGTCCTTGCCGCTGACCCACCTGCCCATTTTGCCCGTAAGGTTAACCTTGATAGCGGAGGGAACCTTGAACCAGGTTTCGCCTGTTGCCATCGCCGCCGCCATGTCCGTAGAACCCACGCCGGTGGAAAATGCGCCCAGCGCGCCGTAGGTGCAGGTGTGACTGTCCGCTCCGATTGCGGCTTCACCCGGGGCAATCAGCCCTTTTTCGGGGATAAGCGCGTGTTCAACGCCCATTTCGCCGACATCGTAAAAATGCTCAAGGTCAAAGCGCTTTGCGAAAAGACGACACTTTTTGCAGCTTTCCGCCGCATTGATGTCCTTGTTCGGGGCAAAGTGATCCATAACGAGGGTTATTCTCGTGCTTTTTGAAACACTGTCAAAGCCGGCTTTTTCAAACTCGTTAATTGCAACGGGCGCCGTGATGTCGTTGCCCAGAACGAGGTCGAGCTTTGCTTTTATAAGCTGCCCTGCCGTGACGCTTTCAAGTCCTGCGTGCGCGGCAAGGATTTTTTGTGTTATTGTCATTCCCATAATGATCATTCCTTTCGCAGAGGGATATTTTGCGCTCGGCTGGAGAACTCAGTATTTCGAGCCGACGATTTTATTCATTCCGTTGATATAAGCCTTAATTGCCGACTCGATAACGTCTGTGGATAGTCCGCAGCCGGTGTAGAGTTCCTTGCCGCAGCGAATTTTTACAACGGCTTCGCCCATTGCGTCCTCGCCGTCGGTAACTGCGTTAAGGCTGAAGTTCTCAAGCGTTACATCAAGTCCTGTAATGCGATCAACAGCTTTGAAAGCTGCATCAACCGGACCTGCCCCGATTGCGACTTCCTCTATGATTTCGCCGTTCTTTTTGACCTTAATGCAGGCAATATTTGTGATGTCCCTGCCTGTCGTAACCACATGGCTGAGCAGCTCATAGGTCACGGTCACAGTGTGGGCAATCGAAAGCGCAAGTGCCTCAATATCGTGATCGGAGAGGTTCTTTTTCTTGTCTGCAAGCGCCTTAAAGCGGACAAACATCTCGTCAAGCTCTTCCTTCGAGACTTCATAGCCGAGTTGGCTCAGGCGGTCACGCAGAGCATGCTTGCCGCTGTGCTTGCCAAGAACCATGGTGTTCTGAGAAATACCGACATCTTCGGGCTTCATGATTTCGTAGGTAAGCGCGTTAGCGATTACCCCGTGCTGGTGAATTCCGCTCTCGTGCGCAAAGGCGTTAGCTCCGACAATGGATTTGCTGGGGGCAATTGATACTCCCGTAATGGAGGACAGCAGCTTGCTCGTTTTGTAGATTTGCTGCGTGTTTATGCCCGACTCCATCTGGAAATAGTCGCGGCGAGTTTTGAGCGCCATAGCGATTTCCTCAAGGCTAGCGTTACCGGCGCGTTCCCCGATACCGTTTACAGTGCATTCAACCTGTGTTGCACCTGCTCGCAGACAAGCGATGGAATTTGCTACCGCCATGCCGAGATCATCGTGACAATGTGCGGAAATATCCACATTTTCAATGCCTGCGGTATTCTCGCGCAGGTAGGTGATGAGGTCGAACATTTCCTGAGGAGTGGAGTAACCCACTGTGTCAGGGATGTTCAGAACGGTTGCGCCCGCCTTGATTGCGTTTTCGCAGCATTTTACGAGAAATGCCCATTCGGAGCGAGAAGCGTCCTCACAGGAGAACTCGATATCCTCGCAGTAGGCTTTGGCATAAGATACGTGTTTTGTAATGCTCTCCAAAACCTGTTCGCGGGTCATTTTCAACTTATATTCCATGTGTATGTCACTGGTTGCGAGGAAGACGTGGATACGCGGGTACTTCGCGCATTTAACGGCATTCCATGCGGCGTCAATATCTCCCGGTGTGCAGCGGGCGAGACTGGCCACTTTACAGTTCTGTACGGTCTGGGCAATAGCTTCAACGCTCTTGAAGTCCTCAGGAGAGGCAATCGCAAAACCGGCTTCTATGATATCAACACCCAGCGCGTCTAGCGCACGTGCCATTTGCAGCTTTTCGGAAAGGTTCATGCTGCAGCCGGGAGATTGCTCACCATCGCGCAGGGTTGTGTCGAACACCTTGATTTTTCTCATTTTTTATGAATCCTCCTTATGTTTGTTTTGCGGAAATAAATACAAAAAAGCCCCGTCCTCCATAAGAAGACGAAGCAACAAACTCCGCGGTACCACTCCAATTGACAGTAAACTGTCCGCTTTCAACATCTCAAACGAAATATTGCCTCTTTGGTAACGGTGAGGAAACCCGTTCACACCTACGGCCTCGCGGCTTTCAGCTGACTGCTCAAGGGTGAGTTCGCCTTTTCGATACATACCGTTTCGCACCAAACAACGGCTCTCTGAATGTAAGAGATAGGCTTTGTCCCTGTCACTGCATTTGCTTTATTGTGCTAAAGACTACACGAAAATTGAATATTTGTCAAGAGGAAACATGCGAAAAACTCAAATTATTTTTTCAAGTTGATTTTGTTCTCAAGGGCAGAAAGCGGTTCAACTTCAAGTGGTTAAATACTCTTATGTACACAAAAGCGCAATAATGAATATAAATAAATAGCACATGAAAAAGATTTTTAGGAAAATAAACAGTTGACAAGACCTGTTTTTGTGATGTAACATAAAAACAATCAAATATTTCAAATGCTTTGATGGGAAAGAGTACTCCGCAACTTGGCTTCAGAGAGCTGCCGTATGGTGAAAGACAGCGCCGTGGTTATGGAAGAAGGTCATCCCGGAGCAGTTTGCGGAAGGACGGATAAAAACGTCTGTGTAAGTATAAACGGTAAACGCCCGTTACAGCGTCAGACGTTCATTGACGTCACAGAGTGGTTCTTTTAAGGCAGTGCAGTGCTTTATAAGAGCAATAAGAGTGGTACCGCAGAGGAATTATTGCCTTTGTCTCTTGATATTCATAGGAAAGAGACAGGGGCTTTTTGTATACCTATACGGACTGTCACTTTAAATCGTTAGTATGGTAAATTATTTGGTATTACGTATATAGGAGGAATGAGCTTTGAAACTGACAGGAGCGGAAATAATCGTTGAAGTTTTAATTGAGCAAGGCGTAACTGACTTGTTTGGTTATCCCGGAGGCACGGCGATTAACATCTATGAAGCTTTATACCACAGGCAGGACAGAATCAAACACTACCTAACCGCTCATGAGCAGGGTGCAACCCACGCAGCGGATGGCTATGCTCGAGCAACAGGCAGAACCGGAGCAGTTCTTGCGACAAGCGGACCCGGCGCGACAAACACTGTTACAGGCATTGCCACTGCTTATCTTGACAGCATTCCCATGGTTATCATCACCGCGAACGTCGGAAGAGACCTAATCGGCAAGGATAGTTTTCAGGAAGTATTCATCGCAGGTGTGACGCTCCCGATAACTAAGCACAATTATACAGTGCGTGACATTACGAAACTAGCGGATACTATCCGCGATGCTTTCAAGATTGCAGGCAGCGGCAGAAAAGGTCCTGTGCTGGTGGATGTTCCCAAGGATATCACGGCTGCTTTGTGCGAATTTACCTCGGCGCCCAAGTGGGAGGAGCCAAAAGCCCTTGCCGCCCCGGAGCGCGAGCTTAACACTGTCATCTCCCTCATCGAGAAGTCAAAGCGTCCGGTTATTTGTTTTGGCGGCGGCGTTATCAGCAGCAATGCGGGAGAAGAGCTTTTAGAGTTCGTCAGAAAGGCGAATATCCCTGCTTGCCATACCATCATGGGAACAGGCGTCATCGGCTTTGGCGATGATCTTGATCTGGGCATCCTTGGCATGCACGGCAGCATGACGGCAAACCACGCCATTGACGAGGCAGACCTGCTCATTGCGATGGGCACACGTTTTTCCGACCGCGTTGCGCTTAACCTTAACGACTTTGCTCCACACGCGACTATCGTTCAGTTTGATATCGACGAGAGCGAGATTCGCAAAAATGTTATGGTCGATTATGCAGTTGTCGGCGATCTCAAAGCCGATCTGGAGGCTCTTATTCCTCTTGTTAACGGCAAGGATCGTTCCGATTGGCTCAATACGATAAGATTATGGCGCAGTAAAGACGAAGGTTTGAACGACAAGAGCTTTACGGGCATTCGTCCCATGGAAATCATGGAGGTTCTAGGAGATCAATGCGGTCCCGAGGCTGTAATTGTCACCGATGTCGGACAGCATCAGATTTGGGCGGCGCAATTCTGCAAAAAGACGAGACCTCGCGGTTTTCTCACGAGCGGCGGGTTGGGAACAATGGGCTTTGGCTACGGCGCTGCAATCGGAGCACAGGTCGCTCTTCCGAATACCACTGTTATCCACATAACCAGCGATGGCTCGTTCCATATGAATATGAATGAGGCCTGCACTGCAGTTTCTAACAATTTACATGTAATTACTGTTATAATGGATAATAAAGTTTTGGGAATGGTTCGCCAGTGGCAGAAGAGCTTTTATAACAGCCACTATTTTTCCACTGCACCTGAGCGCAAAACCGATTATGTTAAGGTTGCCGAGGGCTTTGGTGCCAGAGGTTACCGTGCCGAAACAAAGGCGGAGTTTGCCGAGGTGCTCGCACAGGCTCTTGCCGGTGAAGGTCCGGCATGGATCGTTTGCCCAATAAACCGTGATGAGCGAGTTTTGCCGATGATTCCTGGCGGCGGAACAATCCGTTCAGTCATTTTGGAATAGACGGGAGAAATAGAAATGAGTGCAAAAAAAGTTACCATTGCATTGCTTGTCGAAAATAACGCGAATGTTCTTTCTCGTGTTTCCTTGCTTTTCGGCAGACGCGGCTATAATATAGATTCGCTAACCGTGTCGGAAACAAATGACCCAGCAATTTCCCGTATTACCCTTACCGCGGTGGGAGATGAACCGATAATCGAGCAAATCGTGCTCCAGACAAGAAAACTGGTTGAAGTCAAGGCGGTTCAAATAGAGGACGAAAACACAGCTATTTTGCGTGAGCTTCTCCTTGTGAAAATTGCTGCGGATGAGGGTCAACGAGCAGCAGTTCGTGAAATATGCGAAATCTACAAAGCCAGCATAGTCGACTTTTCAACCTCCAGCATCGTTTGCGAGCTTACCGGAAAACCCAGCAAAATCAACGGATTTTTGGACGTTATCGGAAAGCACAAAATCCTTGAGTTGTGCCGCACAGGCGTTACGGCAATAGATCGTGGCAGCAAGATAATGGACTTTGACGACAAAACGCTCCATCGCTCATAAAATAGTTCTCGTGTAAAACAATTAAATATAAACATCGGAAAAACGAAAGGAATCACAAAAAATGATTAACAAGTACTACGATTCAGACTGCAACATGGAACTTCTGAAAAACAGAACAGTGGCCATCATCGGATACGGCAGCCAGGGACACGCACACGCACAAAATCTTAAGGAATCCGGAGTAAAGGTTATCGTCGGACTTCGTAAAGACTCCCAGAGCTGGGCAAAGGCAGAAGCCGTCGGACTTACCGTTATGGAAGTTCCGGCAGCAGCAAAAGCAGCCGATATTATCATGATGCTTGTTCCCGATGAAACTGCAGCAGACATTTATAATGCAGAAGTCGCTCCCTATCTCGAAGACGGCAATATGCTCATGTTTGCCCACGGCTTCAACATCCACTTCAATCTTGTTGTTCCCCCGAAAAACATTGACGTTACCATGGCCGCTCCCAAAGGCCCCGGACACACTGTCCGCAGCCAGTATCAAGAGGGCAAAGGTGTTCCCAGCCTTATCGCTGTTTATCAGGACTATACCGGCAAGGCAAAGGACTATGCTCTTGCATACGCTTCCGGAATCGGCGCAGGCCGCGCAGGAATTCTGGAAACCAGCTTCCGCGAAGAAACCGAAACCGACCTTTTCGGTGAGCAGGCTGTCCTTTGCGGCGGCGTAACCGAGCTGATGAAGGCAGGCTTCGACACTCTTGTTGAAGCAGGCTATGAGCCCGAAATGGCTTACTTTGAGTGTATTCACGAGATGAAGCTCATCGTTGACCTTATTAACAGCGGTGGCTTTGCGATGATGCGTTACAGCGTATCAAACACAGCGGAATATGGTGATTATCGTATAGGCAAACGTCTTATCACAGACGAGACCCGTAAGGAAATGAAGAAAGTTCTGCACGAAATTCAGGACGGCACCTTTGCCGGCGAGTTCATGCAGGAATTTTCCGCAGGAAGAAAAGTTAAGTTCCTTGCCACACGCAGACTTGAGAGCGAGCATCCTCTGGAGAAGGTTGGAGCCGAGCTTCGCAAGATGATGTGCTGGCTGAAGAAATAATTAATTAGTAAGCAGTTTAGCTTAACCCAGTAAGCAACTTGCTTAACCAAAGCTACCAACCATTTCTCTTTTCTACGTTGAAAAGAGAAATGGTTTTTAGCAATTTCCGTAGAGAAAAGACACCAAAGAGATTCGACACTTTGGAAACCCAGAGTTTAAATGACGCTTCGCTTCTCCCTCACGCCGCCTTACGGCGGAAAATGCCGCGCTCCACGTCGCTAGTCGCGCTGGAAAAGCGACGGGCAAGAAGATTTGCTCTTTCGAACTTTGTAGTCGCGTTGGAATGGCGGTAGATGTAAACTGAACCACAACTTTTGTCCATATGTGGCGCAACCTTAAGGTTTAGGGTGGATTCCAAAGGGGGCGGCTTTTGAAAAGCCCCTTTGGCGCTTTCTTCTTTGAAATTAAAAATCATTTCTTCTTTTCACGAAAGAAGAAATGATTTTCAGCCTTTCCACCATCTAAGAGTGGTGAAAAACTCTCTAATAAGGAGCATTGAAATATGAAAAGTGATAATGTGAAATCCGGTATTCAGCAGGCGCCTCACCGCAGTCTGTTCTATGCTCTCGGCTTTACTAAAGAGGAGCTAGAGCGTCCGCTCGTGGGAATCGTAAGCTCTTATAACGAGATTGTGCCCGGACATATGAATCTCGATAAAATCACCGAGGCCGTCAAAACAGGCGTTCTTATTGCAGGGGGTACGCCGATAGTGTTTCCCGCAATCGCCGTCTGCGATGGTATCGCAATGGGACATGAAGGCATGAAATATTCTCTTGTCACGAGAGATTTGATAGCTGACAGCACCGAATGTATGGCGCTAGCCCACCAATTCGATGCTCTCGTGATGATTCCAAACTGCGATAAAAACGTGCCCGGGCTTCTTATGGCGGCGGCTCGCGTGAACGTCCCCACTATTTTTGTTTCGGGAGGACCGATGCTTTCCGGAAACCTTGACGGCAAACGCACCTGCCTAAGCTCAATGTTCGAGGCGGTTGGCGCATATCATGCTGGAAAGATGAATATGGAGGAAGTAGAAGCCTATGAAAATGCGGCTTGCCCGACCTGCGGATCCTGCTCCGGTATGT
>JGI24146J20443_1000293_pt1 | contig 43930 bp, 43 predicted proteins | sample BarGraIncub1131A_FD_20443 | JGI IMG/M metagenome (IMG submission 20443) | reverse complement strand
TTGTTGCGCACTGCCGCAGGCTGAATGGGCTGACCGCCGCCGTTGACACAGCCGCCGGGGCAGGCCATGACCTCAACGAAGTGATAGCTCTTCTCGCCGCGTTTGATGGACTCGAGAAGTTCCTTAGCGTTTGCAAGACCGGAGGTTACGGCAACATTAAGCGTGAGACCGCCGACCGTATATGTGGCTTCCTTGATAGCGCCCGTGCCGCGGACATCACAGAACTCGATGGGAGCTGCGGGGTCGCCGGTGAGCCACTCTGCTGCTGTGCGCAGAGCCGCTTCCATAACTCCGCCGGTTGCGCCGAAGATAACGCCAGCGCCGGTGGAAACACCGAGAGGATCGTCGTAATTTTCGTCGGGCAGATTGGGGAAGTCTATACCTGCGCGCTCAATCATACGGCCAAGCTCACGAGTTGTGAGCGCAACATCGACATCGGCAACGCCGTTTGCGGACTGTTCTTCGCGCTTGCACTCATATTTCTTGGCGGTGCAGGGCATAATGCTGACAACGAACATATCCTTCGGGTCGATGCCGAGCGTTGAGGCATACCAGCTCTTTGCAATTGCGCCGAACATCTGCTGGGGAGATTTGCAGGTGGAAAGATTGGGGATGAATTCGGGATAATAATGCTCGCAGTAGTTGATCCAGCCGGGCGAGCAGGAGGTGATGAGGGGAAGAGCACCATTGTTCTGGATACGTCCAACAAGCTCAGTTGCCTCCTCAAGAATTGTGAGGTCGGCGGAGAAGTCGGTGTCGAAAACATCGTCAAAGCCGAGGCGACGGAGAGCTGCAACCATTTTACCTTCAACATTGGTGCCGATGGGCATGTTGAATACTTCGCCCAGAGCTGCGCGGGTGGCGGGAGCGGTTTGAACGACGACGCGCTTGGTCGGATCGGCAAGAGCCGCCCAAACCTCGTCCGTCTGATCCTTCTCGTGGAGCGCGCCGGTGGGGCAGGCAACTATGCACTGACCGCAGGAAACGCAGGCGACGGAGCTCAGCGGAGCGTCAAAAGCCGAGCCGATGTGTGTGTCGAAACCGCGCTCGTTGACTCCGATAACCGCAGCTGCCTGATTCTGCTCGCAGACTGCTGTGCAGCGGCGGCAAAGAATGCACTTGGAGTTGTCACGAATCATGTGGGTTGCGGACTCGTCGATGGTACTCGGAGTTTTTGCTCCGTCAAATTTGCCTTCATCGTCAACTCCGTAGTCGTGGCAGAGCTTCTGGAGCTCGCAGGAACCGGAACGGATGCAGCTAAGGCACTCGCGGCGGTGGTTTGAAAGAAGAAGCTGAAGGTTCATCTTACGTGCTTCAAAAACTTTGTTGCTGTTTGTGATGACCTCCATACCTTCGGTAACAGGGAAAACGCAGGATGCGTTCAGCTTAGGAGAACCCTTGATTTCAACGACACACATACGGCAGGCACCAATCTCGTTAATATCCTTTAGATAGCAGAGAGTAGGGATGTCGATATGCGCCTCACGGGCGGCATTCAGAATGGTGGTTCCTTCGGGAACGGCTACAGCCACACCATTTATTTTGAGATTTATCATTTTCATTTCCATATCCTCCTCTCCTTATCTTTTGGAGATAGCGCCGAACTTGCAGCTATCGATGCAAGCGCCGCATTTAATGCACTTTTCGTTGTCTATAACATGGGCTTTTTTGACTTCGCCCGAAATTGCCGTTGCCGGACAGTTGCGCGCACAGAGCGTACAGCCCTTGCACTTGTCGGCGTCGATGTAGTAATTGAGAAGCTTTTTGCATACGCCTGCGGGGCAGCGCTTGTTGATGATATGAGCTTCATACTCGTCGCGGAAGTAACGCAGTGTTGAAAGAACCGGGTTTGGAGCTGTCTGTCCAAGTCCGCACAAAGCGTTTTCCTTGATGAAGTTGCAGAGATTTTCGAGCTTGGGGATGTCTTCCATCTCGCCGTTGCCGGAAGTGATTTTTTCAAGGATTTCAAGCATACGGCGGATGCCGACACGGCAGGGTGTGCATTTACCGCAGCTTTCATCCGCAGTAAATTCAAGGAAGAACCTTGCAATATCGACCATGCAGTTGTCTTCGTCCATAACAATCATTCCGCCAGAGCCCATGATGGAACCGATAGCGATAAGGTTGTCGTAGTCGACGGGAATGTCCATATGGCAGGCAGGGATGCAGCCGCCGGAAGGACCGCCGGTCTGAACGGCCTTGAACTTTTTGCCGTTGGGAATGCCGCCGCCGATTTCTTCAATGATTTCGCGGAGAGTTGTGCCCATCGGGATTTCAACAAGACCGGTGTGGTTAATCTTGCCGCCAAGAGCGAAGACCTTTGTGCCCTTGGACTTCTCTGTGCCCATGGAGGCAAACCATGCGGAGCCGTTGCGAATAATGCGTGTAACGTTGGCAAAGGTCTCAACATTGTTGATGATTGTGGGTTTTTCAAAAAGACCCTTGACAGCGGGGAACGGAGGACGGGGACGTGGGTCGCCGCGCTTGCCCTCGATGGAGTTGAGCAGAGCGGTTTCCTCGCCGCATACGAATGCACCCGCGCCTAGACGGATGTTTATGTCGAAGTTAAAGCCGGTTCCGAGAATGTTATCACCGAGAAGTCCGACTTCTCTTGCCTGAGAGATGGCAATTTTAAGTCTTTTAACAGCTATAGGATATTCTGCGCGTACGTAAATATACCCGTGGGAAGAACCGATTGCGTAACCGGCAATTGCCATAGCCTCGAGAATACAGTGGGGGTCGCCTTCAAGAACGCTGCGGTCCATGAATGCGCCGGGGTCACCCTCGTCGGCGTTGCAGCAGACGTATTTATCGCCTGCGGGCTGAGCAGCGGCAAAGCTCCACTTCTTGCCTGTGGGGAAACCGCCGCCCCCGCGTCCGCGGAGTCCGCTGTCGGAGATTTCCTTGATAACGTCCTGCGGCGTCATTTCGGTCAGCACCTTTGCAAGCGCCATGTAGCCGTCGTAAGCAATGTATTCATTTATGTTTTCGGGATCAATAACGCCGCAGTTCTGCAGAGCGACGCGCTTTTGCTTGCGGTAGAAGTCAGTGTTGTCAAGGCTGAGTATTGTGTCCTCGGCGACGGTCTCTGTGTAAAGAAGACGCTTGACAAGTCTGCCCTTGAGCAGGTGCTCCTGGACGATTTCTTTAACGTCCTCGAGCTTAACCTGAGAGTAGAAAGCGCCTTCGGGATAGATGACAACAACCGGACCGAGTGCGCACAGACCGAAGCAGCCTGTCATAATGACCTTAACTTCGTCGGCAAGGCCGGCGGCTTTCAGTTCTGATTCAAAGTTTTCAAAAAGTTTATCGCTTCCGGAGGAATGACAACCAGTACCGCCGCAAACGAGGATGTGTGAACGAACCATTTTTTTACCTCCTTAATTTGCGTTGGCACCGATGGTATATTCAACCACGGGGCTGCCGTTTACTACGTGAGAAGCTATAATTCTGGGGACTTTTTCGGGTGTGACATGAACATATGTGGTCTTTGAGCCGTCAGCGTCATATATCTCAACCACGGGCTCAAACTGACAGATTCCGATGCAGCCTGTCTGAGCGACTACGACATCTGTAAGCTTGCGGGTTTCGATTTCCTTAACGCAAGCGGCAAGAACGGGACGGGCACCGGCCGCTATGCCGCAGGTTGCCATGCCGACGACAATTCTCATGCGAGTTTCGCCGTCTTTGCGTACGCCGATTTTTGTTTTCATATCGTCACGCAAAGCTTGAAGTTCTGCTAAATTCTTCATCTTTGGACTACCTCCTGTATTGTAGAAACGCCTTTCAGGCATTTCCCATATTTGTAAGCTATGTCTCGCGACCTGAGAGCAGGTCTGCGGTATTTTCCGCAAGAAACTCACGAATGAACTTGGAGACCTGCGGATTGCTTAGCTCAATCCCGTCCAGTATACGGCGAAATTCGCGCGTATCAAGTGTCATTTGCTCGTATTCAAAGCGGCGCGTGTAAATAAAATCTATTAGCGGATTGCAGTGGATAAGCGTGCTGATGGTTTCGTTAATGTCGCCCAGCGGCATAAGGTCAATGCTTGAACGAACAAAATCGGCTTTTACGGCTGTGCCTACTCCGACTGTGCTATGGATTTCCAGCTTGCCTCCGGTCAGTTCCGCCGCCATTTTGAAAAACGGGACGCCTAAACCGACCTTTCTTGTTGACCGCGTGGTATAAAACGGATCCGTGACATTTTCAACTTGCTGCGGCGTCATTCCGCAGCCGTTGTCGGAAATGGTGACGGAAAGAACATCCTCGCTAGGCTCTTCATTAACGGTAATCTCCACGAGAGTAGCGCCTGCACGTACGGAATTTTCCGCCACATCCAATATGTTCATGGAAAGCTCCTGCATCATAGTGCCGCCTCCGCATTGAAAGTGTTATTCACACTTTTTTAGAATTCCGTCTATCTGGTCCGGCGTAACCTTGCCGTAAACGTCGTCATTTATGCTGAATACCGGAGCAAGTCCGCATGCGCCCATGCAACGGCAGGCGTCCAGAGAAAATTTGCCGTCGGGAGTAGTGCCGCCATCTTCAACCTTGAGCTTCCGCTTAATCTTATCATAGATTTCGCCTGCGCCCTTAACGTAGCAGGCAGTTCCGAGACATACGGAGATAGCGTACTTTCCCTTGGGATTAAAAGTGAACTGAGAATAGAAAGTTGCAACGCTGTAGACGTTCTCCGTGGAAATTCCCAGTTCGGCGGCGATGACTTCGATTACCTGTTCGGGCAGATAGCCGTAGATTTCTTGTGCAACCTGCAGTATTTGTACCAGCGAATGGTCACCTTGCAGCGCCGCAATACTTTCACGCAGCTTTTTGTCTTGTTCAGGTGTTCCTACAAAAGCAGTGGTGCATGTTTTGCTTGACATTTGCGATTCCTCCAGTTTTAGATTTATGAGTGCTCTATCGAGAAAAACTAATAATAGTTGTTCTTTTATTAATTATATCATTGGGCATTATACAATGCCAGAGTTATATAACTTTTGATGCAGTGGGTGATTGAATGAAAAAACATAATATGTTATACTGCCAGTAGGCGGATATCACAGTTTTGCGCTTGTGATATATTATTCACAAGCGAGACGAAGCAAAATTGCCGATAACCATCATACAGCAGAATTCGATAAATTTAAACAGGAAAATATTTTTGTATTATTTTATGGGAAAAGAAAATTACTTGTAAGAAATTCAATTTTCATTTTTAGAAGGGAAAAAGATCATGCTTATAAAAGATATCCAGAAGATTTTGGATGCGGAGCTTCTTGTGGGCAAAGAACTGCTGGAAACAGAGGTTCACACTGCCTGCGGAAGTGACATGATGAGCGACGTGTTGGCCTTCGTTAAAGACCAAGCCGTCCTTATTACGGGGCTTTTAAATCAACAGGCGATCCGTACGGCGGCTATGATGGACATGGTCTGTGTCGTTTTCGTGCGTGGGAAGCATCCGGATGATGACATTATTGAAGTCGCAAGAGAAAACGGAATAGCCGTTATGACGACAACGCAACGAATGTTTACCGCCTGCGGTATGCTGTACGAGGCGGGATTGAACGGAGGATTAGCAACAAAATGAGCGTAAACAGTCTGCATTATCACTATGATGTGCCCGGAGATGATTTTACTCGGGCCGGCATGGCGTCCAGTGCTGTAAAGCAGACCTTGAAGCAGCTGGGATTAGATCCGGAAACGGTGAGAAAAATGTCAATCTCTCTTTATGAGGGTGAGATAAATATGGTAATCCATGCCGGCGGTGGAGAGATTGATGTGGATATCGACGATGAAAAAATCGTTGCTGTGCTGACTGACCACGGTCCCGGAATTGAAAACATTGAGCTTGCTATGAAGGAAGGTTGGTCGACGGCATCCGAACAGGTGCGAGGGCTGGGCTTCGGAGCGGGCATGGGGCTTCCGAACATGAAAAAGTATTCCGATGATATGAAAATTGACAGCAAACCCGGCTATGGCACAATTGTGACCGTCGTTGTCAAAATAGCAAACTAATCCGGCAAGATAAATTTAGCAAAATCTTTGGAGGTTAGAAATGTCTGAGTATTTTCACTCCGTAACGCTCGATAAGGATGCCTGCCGCGGCTGTATCACCTGCGTAAAGCGGTGCCCCACGGAAGCAATCCGCGTTCGTGACGGTAAGGCACAAATTATTAAAGAACGCTGTATCGACTGCGGCGAATGTATCCGCGTATGTCCGCATCACGCTAAACATGCCGTTACGGATCCGTTGAGCGCGATTGAGCAATTCAAATATAAAGTAGTGCTTCCGCCCCCGTCTCTTTTCGGACAATATAAGAGGCAGGAGGATCTGGAGCTTATCCGTGCCGCCTTGCATGAGCTGGGTTTTGACGCGGTTTTTGAGGTCGCGGCCGCCGCGGAGCTTGTATCCGAGGCAACTCGCCGTATGCTTGAGCAGGGAGATCCGAAAAGACCGGTCATTTCCTCTGCCTGCCCTGCCGTGCTTCGGCTTATACGCATCCGCTTCCCAAATTTATTGGAAAACGTGCTGCCGCTTTCCGCCCCGATGGAGGTGGCGGCTCGCCTTGCGCGCGAAAAGGCTGTTGACAAAACCGGACTTAAGCCGGAGGAAATCGGTGTCGTGTTTATCACTCCGTGTCCTGCGAAGGCCACGGCAATCAAAAACCCGATGGGGACCGAAAAGAGCAACGTGGATTTAGCGGTGTCTACCAGCGAAATCTATCCTGTTTTGCTTGCGGCAATGAACAAATGCGCCAAGGAGGGAACGGGGCCAGACACCGCACAAAGCGGACGAACGGGACTTAGTTGGGGAAACAGCGGCGGAGAAGCCGCGGCTACCTTCACAGTCCGTTATCTTGCGGCGGACGGCATAGAGAACGTGATAAACGTGCTCGAGGAGATGGAGGACGACCGTCTTTCCGATCAGGATTTTGTTGAACTTAACGCTTGCCCCGCGGGTTGCGTGGGCGGCGTGCTGAACATAGAAAACCCATATGTTGCAGCGACCAGAATGAAGCAGCTACGAAACTATCGTCCCGTTGCATGCAACAGCTTGCAAGGAGAGGCAGTTCCCTCCGAAATCCTTTGGGACGCGGAAGTGAAACCGATAAAGGCACTGGGTTTGAATTCACAGCCAAAGCATTCTCTGAAAATGATGCGAAAAATTGATGAAATTGAATCCAGACTATATGGGTTGGATTGCGGCTCCTGCGGAGCGCCTTCTTGCCGCGCACTGGCAGAGGACATTGTTCTTGGGTTTTCGACAGAGGATGCCTGCATATATCTTCTCAAGGACAAGGTCGAAGCCGTAAGGTCAAGTATGCTGTCCCTGAAAATCGACAGCAGAGACAAAAGCGGGGAACACCAATGAAAGTAAAAGATTTATGTATTGAGCTCGGCTGGGAGTTGACCACCGGCGATGGTGAACGTGAAATAACGGGCGGAATTTACTGTTGCGACCTTTTGTCCATCGTTATGGGCAGAGCGCCGGCCGGAAGTCTTTGGATAACGGTTATGGGAAACATCAACGCCATGGCCGTGTCGACTCTTGCCGATACCGCTTGCGTTGTGGTTGCGGAGGCGATGCCTCTTGACGCAGAGGCACTGAAAGGCGCAAAAAAAGGGAATGTTACCGTCCTGCAAACCAATTTGCCCGTATTCGAGGCGGCTATGGCGGGTGCAGCTCTTATTTAACAGAAGTAGTTATAAAAAAAGGGGGCGTGAGCTTTGCCGCTATATGCATATGATCTTCATATACACACTTGCCTGTCACCCTGTGGAGACACGCTTATGACACCTCCGAATATTGTTAACATGGCCTATATTAAGGGACTTGATATTATTGCCGTAACCGACCACAACAGCGCTCGGAATGTGCGAGCTGTGATTAATGCGGCGACGGCGCTACCTCTGACGGTAATACCGGGAATAGAGCTTACAACCGCCGAAGAAATACATGTGGTATGCCTTTTTCCTAACGCTGACAGCGCCGAGAAAGCGGGGCTGGAGCTTGAAAATCACTTGCCGCCTGTCCGAAATCGCCCAGAATATTTCGGTGAGCAAGTCATAATGGACGAAAACGAGGAAATAGTGGGAACATTTCCGCTTCTTCTTTCCAACGCGCTGGATATATCTATTGATAATCTGCCGAAATTAATCGAAGGGTTTGGGGGCTTCTGCTATCCGGCTCATATTGACAGACCGTCAAACAGCATCATCTCCGTGTTCGGAGCTCTGCCTGATAAGCCGAAGTTTACGACCCTTGAGGTTCATAAACCGAAGCGGTTTTTCGAGAACGCCGAAAATGCCGTTTACAAGGGAAAATATACAATAATAACATCATCCGACGCTCATAATCTTCCCGACATTTCGGAATGTGAGTACAGGATTGAATTAAAAGAACCGACTTTTGACTGTCTGCACAAAGCTCTGGGCGCCGCGATGGACTAATGTGATTCTCCGGAGGTCATACTTTTCGCAACTTTTACGGAGGAAGAAGCCGAATTTCGCTTATTGTCATTTCGCAAATTGTATTTTACTACAAAAACACCGTATTGTCAAAGCCTGTCATGTGGCGTAAATCACAAATTGACAAATTTGTGACACTCGATAAAAACAATACACGTGTATGGTGAAAAAACAACACATTTCATAAAACAGGAGATGAACTTACCTTTGCGGAGAGTGTTGCGGCGAAATAGAGGCACCCCAATATTGTAATATCCTTACGAAAAAGAGAAAAAACGGCATAACGGGAGGTAAAAATGAAAGTCGCGCTTATTATCGGAACAAACCATAAAGGCTCTACATATAATATTGGCAGAATGCTGGCTGAGAAGCTGACGGATTCGGAAAACATCACGGAGATATTTCTGCCCAAAGATATGCCAAAATTTTGTTTGGGTTGCGCAAAATGCATAATGGAGGACGAAAAGAGCTGTCCGCACTATTCATATATAGAGCCGATTACGGAGCTTATAGATTTATCAGATGTGCTGATTTTCACATCACCCGTGTACGTGTTCCACGCCACAGGCGCCATGAAAGCGTTGCTGGATCATTACGCCTATCGCTGGATGTCGCATCGCCCTGAGAAAAAAATGTTCTCCAGGCAGGGTGTTTGCATTGCAACTGCCGCTGGAGCCGGAATGAAATCGACAATAAAGGACATGCGTGACAGCCTTTCATATTGGGGCGTCGCAAAAATCTATAGTTATGGAATCGGCGTTCAAGCCATTTCGTGGGCGCAGGTTTCCGAGAAGAAAAAGGCGAAAATCGAAAAAAAGATGACCGGACTTGCCAAAACTATCTTGAGAAGAGACGGTAAGGTCCACCCGCTGCTGAAAACAAAGGCGTTTTTCAATATAATGAGAATGATGAACAAAAAACCGTGGAATCCTGCCGACGGAGATTACTGGAAAGCTAAGGGTTGGATGGGCTCAGCAAGACCGTGGAAAAAGTCATAACACGTTGAGCTTTATCGGTTCTCTTCTAAGGACGGTGATGACATGAAGAGATGCATTGTAATTAAAGGAATAGTCTGATGAAACATTAACTTTGGAGGTAAATGAATGACTATTTAGAATAAAAATAAGTATCCGCGTACAGGTACAAACCGTGAATATATTTGAGTTAAAACAACACAAAAATATAAATATTGACAAGTATTCCAAAACAAATTATAATGAGCATGCTTCAGCATAGAAGCGAGTTAATTGAATAGTCCCTGCAAGGATTATGGCAAAGAGGCCAATAATACACCGTGTATTATTGCCTCTATTTTTTTATTTAAAGGAGAAGATTTATGGATCACGGCGACGTCGCATGGATGTTAACATCTTCGGCACTGGTATTGATAATGACCCCCGGTTTGGCATTTTTCTATGGAGGGCTTGTAAAGAGAAAAAACATTATTAACACGATTCTGTCATCTGTTATACTCATGGGACTTGGTTCCGTTCTTTGGGTACTGATTGGCTTTTCGCTGTCATTCAGCGGTGACGTCGGAGGAATCGTCGGAAATCTTAAGTGGGTCGGATTAAATTTCGACACCATGAAGGATATGACACTTCCGTATCCCAATACTCTTTCTTTCGCAATTTTCCAGATGATGTTCGCAATTATCACTCCCGCGCTGATTACAGGGGCCATAGCCGAAAGAATGAAATTTTCTTCACTTGTAATTTTTACAACATTATGGTCTATTATAGTGTATTACCCCCTTGCACATATGGTTTGGGGCGGAGGACTTCTCTTCAAATTGGGCGCAATAGATTTTGCCGGAGGAAATGTAGTTCACATCAGCTCCGGGGTCAGTGCGCTTGTGCTCGCAATTCTTCTAGGAAAACGTAAGCACATTGCAAAAGCTACATACCATCCGCACAATGTCCCGTTTGTTATTTTGGGTGCGTCTCTGCTTTGGTTCGGCTGGTTCGGCTTTAACGCAGGCAGTGCGCTAGGGGCTAATGCGCTTGCGATTCACGCTTTTATGACCACCAACACCTCGGCGGCGGCGGCTATGCTCTCGTGGCTTTTGATTGAAAAGGTCAAAAACGACGGAAAGCCGACGCTTGTGGGCGCTTCAACGGGGCTTGTAATCGGACTTGTGGCAATTACTCCGGGCGCGGGCTATGTGCCGATTTGGGCCGCGTTAATAATCGGTGCAATGGTAAGCCCTATTTGCTACTTCTTCATCAGTGTTGTAAAGCCCAAATTTGGCTATGACGATGCGCTTGATGTTTTCGGCTGCCACGGTATCGGCGGCATCTGGGGCGGAATCGCAACAGGGCTTTTCGCAAAAACCTCGATAAACTCCTCTGCCGCATGGGATGGGCTTGTCTTCGGAAACGCCAATCTGTTCCTCCGTCAGCTCGCGGCTATCGGAATAACAATTGTCATTGCAACAGCCGGTACCTTCGTTGCCTATGGAATTGCCTCTTTTGTTACCAAGGGAATCAGAGTTTCCAGTAAAGGCGAGGATTTGGGACTCGATTGCTCCCAGCACGACGAATCGGCATATCCCGCTTTTAACGGTATGGATTAACACACTTTAGGAGGGTTCACAATGAAAAAAATTGAAGCGTTTATCAGACCCGAAAAGCTGGAGGACACCAAAGAAATCCTTTCAAGATACCACCTTAACGGGTTGAGTATCATGCAGGTTATGGGCTGCGGAAACCAAAAGGGTTGGAAAAAGTTTGTTCGCGGCACTGAGGTCGACTATAATTTCCTGCAAAAAATCAAGCTCGAGATGGTCGTCCTTGATGAACAAGTCGAAGACGTCGTTGCTGGTCTAATTGAAATATCATCTACCGGAGAGTTTGGCGACGGAAAGATATTCATATATGACGTGAATGACGCAATTCGCGTAAGAACAAAAGAGCGCGGCGAATCGGCAATCAAATAGGACTATGGATTGTAAAAGACACCTGAAAGCATTTGCTTTTGGGTGTCTTTTTTTTATAGGTGATGCAAAGGTAATGAATCGCTGAGCTTACACCCACAACTTTCGCCAAAGAACAAATGACACTCAACGCTTTCTTCGTTAAAACACAGAATGCGGTTACTTCAGAGTCGGCGCATTCTCGACAGCCTTCAAAAACGTCTTGCTGTCGGCGGTAGCGCCTGATACCGTGTCGACCTGCAAACGCTGACCGGCAATTACTTCGGCTATCAATTCGTTTGCTGATTTCAGGGAAACAACCTCTTTATGGGAAGAGTTTTGAACTTAATTGATACCGGCCCAAATGCAAAGCTTGCTCATTTATGTGCTGTTTTATAATTTATTTGAATAAGTGTCAAGTTAGGACAACAGAAGTACAAAAATAAGCCCCGAAGTTTTTGTTGCAGGGTTTATTTTATGTTGCCTTCAGATAACCCCGAAGGCGCTCAGGGTTCCTATGGCAATCAAAAGCAGACCTGTTACTAGGTCCATGGGAAAAGCAAAATGCTTTATTATAATCCTGCCAATTCTGAAAGCCAGCAGGTTCATCGGAACAGATACGGCAAAAAACAGAAGAATTAGCTGTGTGATATCCCTTCCGAAAGTGTCGACGCTGACTCCGCCTGCAAAGTCCTCTACACCGACTCCAAAAAGAACAAGAAATATGTTTGCCTGTGACAAGCCTGAACATGGAGTGACGGTGCCCATATAACTAGACAGGATACCATGCTGATGATTCAGTGGGCAGCATTAATCGCAGAATACCCAACGCTGCTCAATGCCCACGACGTGTCAAAGGAATTTACCGACCTTGGGACGGTCAGCCCTTACGCTTCCGAAGCAATTTTCTGGAACCTTAACAATTACTTCGTTATCGGTTCGAATAACCTTGTCAGACCAAAGTCAAACATCACCCGTGCCGAATGTGCAACAGTTGTCCTTAGATTGCTGCAAAAGTCCGTTCTGGTTGATGTTAGATCAAAGACAACATGATGTTGATATAATAACGTTAAAAAAGGGGCGGTTTCATAAGAAACCGCCCCTTTTTTAACGAAATCCTAACTCAACAGGAAACTGAAATCAGACGCTATCAATGTATATTGCCTTATGCAAGGACTAATCGATGACCCACGAAAAAACATACTGTTCATGCGCGGGAGTGTGAATTTCGGGCGTAGGCAGTTTTTCAAACCTTCCCGGCAGGTCCTTTTCCAAAGCCGCCAGATGAAAATGGCAGGCAGCAATGCCAATATCAACTCTTTGAATGTCAAGGCTTGCACGACTGTTTTCCGGCGCTTTGGTCTTGTAAAAATGATAGGCGTTTGAAGCCTTGACAATCCGCCAGGGCTGTTTGTTAACGGCAGACGGAGCAAGACGCAGCATCTCAAGCAAAAATGCAAATTCGCCGGCATCGGACGCCGTCAGCGGCGAAGAGAAATCATTATTAAAGAATATCTCGCTCCAGTCTTTGCGCATATCAGCCTTGGCTATTTTTCGGACAAGAGATTCGACCAGCCGCTTTTTCCCAAAGGGATACCCGATGGGCGAGATTGCCGGAAACAGCTCGTTATCCTTGACAGCTATGGCTTTTGCAAACTCACTGCGTTTGAAGGTCCCTCCGAGCCAGCAGGTTCCGAGACCGAGAGATGCGGCATATAATATGAGCTTTTCAAACGAATAGCCCAAACCCTCAAGAGCCAATTCGCCGTCAACAACAGTCGCACCGATAAAATCCTTTGCGCCTTTTATTACACCGTAAGTGCCAAGTTTTTCTCCTTTAGCCGCAGCATCCGATTGCAATAAGCAAAATGAGACGTCAACCGAAAAGGGATTTGATAATGTGCCGATATATGCATTGATTTTCTCTTTCGTTTCCGAAGATAGCGCTCGGTCTTCATAGGTTCGCACGCTGCTGCGTGCCTTTACGGTTTTTTCAACCGGAAACCCCTGATTCATAGTATTGACCTCCTGATTATAGTTTGTTTATAGAAAAGATTTTGGTAGTTCCGGTGGAATAGTCTATGGTTGCGGTTTGCCGACACTGCCGGAATTGTGAATGTTCCGATATTCCAAAGGCGTTCTACTCGTTTCATGCTTGAAAACCTTTATAAAGTAACCGCAATCGTCAAAGCCCAGATTTTCGGCAATAGCCCCGATAGACCAATCGGTGGAGATGAGCAGCTCTTGTGCGCGTTCCATTTTAATGTGATTTACATAGTCGGATAGATTTCCGAGATTTTCTTTTGAAAACAGTTTGCTGAAGTAGCTTGTAGAAATGCTACATAAAGCCGCCATTTTGGGAAGCGTAAGCTTTTCCTGAGGGTGCTTTTTAATATAGGCAAGTGCCGGCTGCAAGAGCTTGTTGGGTTCTTTTGCCGTTTTTTCGCCATGAAGGACATTAGCCTTATCGCGTACTGCATTACCAAGTGAATCCAAAGGCTGATTCTTGGAGCCTTGCTGAAAAATGGCTTCTCGGAGAACTGCCTGTTCCACGCAATAATCGCCGACATGCGAAAGCATATTCGCAAGAGCGATGACTTTTTCCAGTCGCATTACCGGTAGTCTTGCGTAGCTCGGCTGAAATTCTACATCCGACTTAAACTCAAGGGTGTTGCTGACCCCCTGCAAAATGCGCTCCGGCTTATTTTCAGAACTGTCAGAATCCAGAAGAATTTGTCCCGCCATTAAAGCGCCCAAATATAAACCGTCAACAATAATCGGTATTGCGAAATCAATTAGGCCCGCATGGCAGAGATAAATAAATGGCTTTCCGATTCTCGCGGCCTCCAGTCCTCCATGCGAGTCGCACTTCTCACAATAAACGCCGTACTGAGAAGAGCGCATCTTTTTGCAGAACTCACTGCAATTGCTGTGCGCAGTTATAGGCACTCCCTTGTAATCGACTGTGATAATTGCCAACTCGGAGGCTATTGATATATCATCCTGTATTTTTTGAAAGTCGTCTGGATTAAAAATTTGATATATATCTGAAAAAGTTCTACCCAACTGATTTGCCCCCCTTTGGATGTTGATTCAAATGACGGTGATGGAAAAATATTATCGCATTATTGACATATATTACGATTATACAGTAGAAAGAATTGGAAAGTCAAGCCTGTATACGTGAATATTCATGGTCTTTTGCCGTAATAAGGCCGTTTAGTATTATCCTGAAATTTACTACTGTTTTTTTTCATGAATGGATAACATTATCTAATGCTATTTTGCGGACACCTTTCTATAATGAAAGTATACATTAAATAGGCATAATACTATTGTGTCTTTGTGAAATGTTTATAATTATGAGGAGGGTTCTTATGAGAAAAGCTTTTATTTGCCCCACAAAATACGTGCAGGGCGAAGATGAACTGTTGAATCTGGGATATTTCGTAAAGGGTTTTGGAACCTCGGCGCTCCTAATCGCGCATCCTGATGATGTCAAAAGAGTAAAGAACAAGCTTGACGCAACAGCGGAAAAGTTCCAGATAAAGTTCGTTGAAAGCGGATTTTGCGGCGAATGCTCCCGTCAAGAGGTCGCAAGACTTCAAGAGGTAGCTAAGAAAAATGGCTGCTCCTGCACCATCGGTTTAGGCGGAGGAAAAGCAATTGACACCGCAAAATGTGTTGCCATGGGCGATGCCTTGATTATTTGTCCGACTATTGCGGCCACCGACGCGCCGACAAGTCACTCAGCAGTTTTGTATACGCCGGAAGGCGCATTTGACGACTATGCATACTTCAAGCAAAGCCCCAGTCTCGTTTTAATCGACACAACTGTTATCGCAAACGCACCGACGCGTTTTCTGGTTTCCGGAATGGGTGACGCTCTTTCCACATATTTCGAAGCAAGAGCAACGGCGAGAAGCTTCTCAAACGTCAACGCCGGCCTGCCCTGCGGTTACCGCGAAGGCTTCTGCGGCGAGGCAAAGGGCACAAATACAGCCCTTGCGCTAGCGACACTGTGCTACCAGACCTTAATTGCAGACGGCTCAAATGCAAAGATTTCGTGCGACTGCAACATGGTAACTCCGGCACTCGAGAACATCATTGAAGCAAATATACTCCTGTCCGGCTTGGGCTTTGAAAGCGGCGGACTTGCAGCGGCTCACGCGATTCACGACGGATTAACGATTTTGCCGGGAACGCATAAGTTTTTCCACGGTGAAAAGGTTGCCTTCGGAACAATTGCTCAGCTTGTTCTGGAAAATGCGCCTGAGGAAGAACTGAAAGAGGTTCTGGCCTTCTGCGTCAAAGTTGGATTGCCCGTATGCCTTGCCGATATAGGCGTTGAAAGCGTCACCAATGAAGAACTTTTGGCAGTTGCCGAGAAAGCCTGCATAAAAGAAGAATCCATCCATTCTATGCCGTTCCCTGTAACTGCTCAGTCAGTTGCAGCCGCAATTATCGCGGCTGACGCAATCGGCAAAAACGTAATGAGGGATAGAAGAATAATATGAAAAAGATTATCAACAGCCCAGATAACGTCGTTATCGAAGCATGTAAAGGAATCGTCCTCGCGCATCCCGAGCTTGATTTTAATGAAAAATACAAAATTATCAAGAAAAAAGTCATAAATACCAATAAGGTGAGCCTTATCAGCGGCGGCGGAAGCGGACATGAGCCGGCGCACGCGGGCTTTGTAGGAAAAGGAATGCTGGATGCCGCAGTATGCGGAGACGTATTTGCCTCCCCGTCAACGATTCAGGTGTACAATGCCATCTTGGCAACTCAGTCAAAAAAGGGTACGCTATTAATCATCAAGAACTATTCTGGCGACTGCATGAACTTTGACGGAGCGGCGGATATGGCGAAAGATGACGATGTTGAAGTAGAAAAGGTATATGTCAATGATGACGTCGCGGTTAAGGACAGTCTTTATACCGTTGGCCGCAGAGGCGTTGCGGGAACGATTTTCGTCCACAAAATTGCAGGTGCCGCTGCTGAAAAAGGACAGTCCCTTGCCGAGGTCAAAGCCGTCGCAGAAAAAGTCATCGCCAATGTTCGTTCCCTCGGCTTTGCGCTGACCTCCTGCACCGTACCGGCAAAAGGCACGCCGACATTCACGCTGGGCGAGGATGAAATCGAATTCGGTGTGGGAATTCACGGTGAACCCGGAATCGCCCGTGAAAAGCTTGCCACGGCCGATGAGCTTGCGGGAAAAATGGTCGACAAAATTGTAAACGATATTCCTTACAAAGAAGGTGACGAGGTTGCGCTTCTGGTAAACGGACTTGGTGCAACGCCGCTGATGGAATTGTATCTTCTAAACAATTCCGCCAGCGCCGCCATCACAAAAAGAGGAATCAAAATTTACAAAACTTTTGTCGGGAACTATATGACGTCCATCGACATGGCAGGAGCTTCAATAACACTGCTGAAGCTTGATGCCGAATTGAAGGCGTTGCTGGACAGCCCGTCAGACGCACCCGCGATGAAGGTCTGACATCGAAATACACTATGATTTAGAAGGTGATACCGTGGAAAAACTAACTACAAAAGACATAGTCAACATGGTTGAAGACATGTCCGAAGTAATAATCAGTAATGAAGTGGCGTTTTGTGACTTGGATTCGGCGGCAGGGGACGGCGATTTTGGGATGTCTCTTGCGAAGGGGTTTAAGGAAGTTAAAATCGAATGGTCGGAAATTCCCAAGGAAGAGGACATCGGAGCATTTTTGAAAGCGTGCGGAATGATAATCATCGAGCATTGCGGCGGCGCCTCTGGTCCGATATGGGGTTCGGCTTTCAGAGGCGCGGCAAAATACTCCGGCGGCAAAACCGAACTCAATTTGACGGAATTTGCTGAGTTAATGCAAAGCGCTGTTGACGGAATTCAAAAGACAGGCGGAGCAAAGCTGGGTGACAAAACCTTGCTGGACGCGCTGATTCCGACAACGGAATCTTTGAAAGCAAGCGCACTGGCGGGCGAGGGAATAGCTGCGGCTATTAAAAAAAGTGCACAGGAGGCCGTTGGCGGAGCAGAGAAGACGAAAGACTTTGTGGCTTCAAAGGGCAGAGCGAGCTATCTCGGTGAGAGAAGTTTGAGTTATCCGGATGCGGGCGCAACAGCGCTGGGAATTGTTTTTACGCATATCGCAGACAGGTTTTACTCATAAAATTTATATGGGGGGAAGAGCTGTGGAACTTAAAAACTTCACATTCAAATCAGAAGAAGGAACGGAGATATATGTCTACAATTGGTTTCCTAATTCTGATGTTAAGGTCAAGGGCGTTGTCCAGATAGCTCACGGTATGGCGGAAACAGCCGCGAGATACGAGCGATTTGCGGAGTTCATGACAAAAAACGGATATATTATCTATATCAACGACCACAGAGGTCATGGTAAAACCGCTGGTTCATTAGAGAATGCAGGTATTCTTGCGGACTCGGATGGGTTTGAATGGATGGTGAAGGATCTTCATCAACTCAGTGACCTCATTAAAAAAGAACATCCCGAATTGCCGCTGTTTTTATACGGGCACAGCATGGGCTCATATGTCGCGCAGAGATATATCATGCTCTTCGGCAATGAGCTGAAAGGCGCATTGCTGTCCGGATCCAATGGAAAGCAAGGACTTATATTGACCATTGGAACTATGGTTGCAAAGGGTGAAATCAAGAAGAATGGCCGCAAGGCAAAAAGCGATAAACTGAATCAGATGTCTTTCGGCGGATTCAATAGGGCTTTTAGACCCAACAGAACTGATTTTGACTGGCTGAGTCGTGACAATGCCGAGGTTGACAAATACGTTAATGACCCATATTGCGGCTTTGTATGTACCACCGGATTTTTCTATGACCTTTTGACAGGCTTAAAAGAGATTGAGAAAAAGGAAAATATCGCGCTGGTTCCAAAGAAGCTGCCTATCTTGATTTTTTCCGGAGCACAGGATCCTTGCGGCAAAAACGGCAAGGGCGTTACAAAGCTTTTGAATACATACAAGAAACACGGCATTGAGGATGTAACTCTCAAGCTTTACCCGGAAGCACGGCATGAAGTTTTGAACGAGACAAACAGGGACGAAGTCATGAATGATTTTGTGAAATGGGTGGACAGCCATCTTTAGTCTTTGAAAACGACCGCCAATGTATGTTGAAGGACATCAATACATATAAAGGCCCCCGAAAGCAATTGCTTTCGGGGGCCTTTTTTTATCTGGAGACAGATGCGCTAATGAATAAGCAAATAAACGACCTGCAAGTCGATGAGGCCCCGGTCCAAAAGGTGTTCGAGGAGCTTGTTAAGGACAGGGCGTATTTCGGAGAGAACGGCGGAGTGACTCTCTCAGGCGGGGAGATACTCCTCCAGTCTGAGGAGGCGGCCTTGCTTCTCAAGCGGCTTAAGGAAGCGGGTATTTCTACTGCGGTTGACACCAGCGGCTTCTGCAAAAAGGAGGATATCGACAGGGTGCTGCCCTATACCGATGTTTTCCTTTACGATCTGAAGCTTGCGGATAGCCTCTGGCATGAAGGATGGACGGGAGTGCCGAACGAGAGAATAATCGAAAACTTCGAATATCTCACGCAGTTGCGGCATACATCAAGACCTGATATGGGGTTATGGGTGCGCACGCCTATTATACCGGGTGCGACCGACGATGAGGAAAACATCCGAGACCTCGCCCGAATTGTAAGAGACAGGGCGGATCGCTGGGAGCTGTGTGCCTTCAACAACCTCTGCAGGGACAAATATGAGCGTATGTACAAAGACTGGACATTTAAGGAAACAGGGCTCATCAGCCGTGAGCATATGGAACTGCTTGTCGCGGCAGCTCTCGACGAAGGAGCAAAAAACTTCAGATATACCGGTAAAACGAGATTGGAGGCAAAGACACATGACTGACAGAATAAAGACTGAGGATATGAAAAAATTTGAGACTTCATACAAGATAGGACTTGTGGCTACCGTGGAGAAAAACGGGGATCCGCACATTTTGCTGCTCTCAACCATTATGGCAAAGAACGACAGAGAGATGATGCTCGGGAAATTCATTATCGGAGGGAGCAAGGAAAACCTTGTTCGCGACCCGAAGGTGGGTTTTCTCATCATGAGCCTCGAAAAAGAGTTTTGGACGGGAAAAATGACCTATACAAATATGCTGATGAGCGGCGAAGACTATGAAATGTACAACAGGCAGCCGCTTTATCGTTACAACAGCTATTTCGGAATTGACAGCGTTTATTACTTCGATCTTGTAGGCATTTCCGAAGGGAAGAAGCTGGACATGGCGGGGATTGTGGCAAACTCACTGCGCGTTATGCTCGCCCGCGGCAGATATAAGCAGGACGTTCACGAATCGGCCATGAAGCATTGGGCGACAGAGCTTATGCAGAGGATGGACACGCTGGCATTTATAAGCTATGTGGGAAAAGACGGCTATCCAGTGATAATCCCATGCATACAGCTTCAGGCGGCAGACTCCAATACTCTGGTGCTTTCAAACACACCGTATAAGGCGGAGCTGTCTGAAATACCTGCGGGCACCCGCGTCGCGGTTTTCGGCGCAAACCTTAAATTTGAAAGCGTGCTTCTGAAGGGAGATTTCTCCGGTTTCAGAGGAGGTTTGGCAACGGTGAAAATCGACAGAGTCTATAACTCCATGCCGCCAAAGCACGGATATATCTTTGAGGCAAAGGCCTCGGTTTAATATTATCGACTCAGAAAACGCAGTGTAGTTCTGGCAGGGTCAAGACGTGGCGGCTAATATCCTAACCGTTTTTTGGCAAACTGGAAGAATGTGATTGAAGCAGGCACATTCATATATAATAAACGCGCGAATTATCAACGTGAGAAGATGCAAGAACACAGGCATATCTCGATGATAGCTTTTATGTGATTGAATGCAAAAGTCCGGAATCCCTTGTGCATTAAGGGATTCCGGACTTTTCGTTTTGGAGGAGACACTCTACACAAAGCTGTAGGCAAATTTCTCACAACATATATGAGCCTAGTCTTCACATACCTTGTGGGGATTAAGTATGTTCTTGGGATCGAATACGCTCTTTATGCCGCGCATGATGTTGAGAATCTCCGGAGAAAGGGATTCGTTCAGATATGGCTTCTTGGCAAAGCCAATTCCATGTTCACCGGAAACTTGTCCGTGTAGCTCATGGCCTTTGGCATATAGTTTATTCATGGCTAGCGAAAGACGCTTTTCCCATTCCGAATCGGATAGTTCATCCTTGAGAATATAGGCGTGCAGGTTTCCGTCACCTGCGTGACCGAAACTCTTGATTCTAACGCCGAGCTCTTTTTGAAGTCCGTGAGTAAATTCAACCATTTCGTTTACGCAGCTGCGCGGAACCACAATGTCCGCCTCATCCATATAAGTGGTGGAAGCTTTAATTGCCTCAAGAAATGCGCTGCGCGCCTTCCAAATTGGCTCTTCGCGCTCTTTAGTGTCGGAAATCAGAACGTCCACCGCCCCTTGGACAAGACAGAGCTGGGCAACGTCAGTATATAGATTTTCAATTTCCTCATCAGAGTTGCCATCAAATTTCAGCAGCAGATAGGCATCCGCCTGATTGTCCGGAAACTTTTTACCGAGATATGCTTCAGTGTCTGTTATAACCTCGCGCTCCATGAATTCGATGGCGGTTGGCAGGGCTTTTGATTTTACAATAAGCGGGACGGTTCGGATTGCCTGCTCAAGCGTTGGGAAAGGTACGAGCAGGCTGACGGTCTTTTTTGGAAGGGGAAGCAGCTTCAGCGTAGCTCTGGTTACGATGCCGAGCGTGCCCTCCGAACCGATAACAAGGTCTTTCAAATCATAACCAGAGCTGTTTTTGACGACTTTTCCGCCAAGCTCGATAATTTCACCGCTTGGCAGCACAACTTGCAATCCGCGTACATAGTCGCGGGTTACGCCATATTTTACAGCACGCATACCCCCGGCGTTCGTGCTGATATTGCCCCCGATGGTGGCGGATTTTTCGCCAGGGTCTGGTGGGTAGAACAGGTCCTTTTCCTCTACGAAAGCTGCAAGATCCATCAGCAGCACACCGGGCTCAAGCGTCAGCGTCAAATTTTCTTCATCGAGCTCCAGAAAGTGATTCATTAGGCTCATATCGAGCATAATACCGTGTTCCATGGCGACGGAAGCCCCGACAAGTCCTGTTCCGGAGCCGCGCGGAGTGACCGGCAGATTTTGCTCATATGCGTACTTCATGATTTCAGAAACTTCCGCTACGGTACGCACTTTCACAACGACATCAGGATAACTGGTTGTGCCGCAAAGCTCGTCGTGGCTGTAATCCTCGTTGATATGATCTCCTGTTAGAATGCGCTCGCTGTCCACGATCATTTTGTGTAGAAAAGACAGATCATTTTGATCAAACACTTTATAACTCATCTTAAAACTGCTCTTTCTTCATAAAAGGTTTTTTACGATTTTACTCTGCAAAATAACCGCTTTGAGGTTGAAATCATGATCGAGAACGACGAAATCCGCAGATTTCCCCTTCTCAATGCTGCCGATTTTATTATCCTCCCGTATGGCCTTTGCGGGGTTTATGGTTGCTGATTTAATGACCTGTTTGAATGGCACGCCAAAACTGATAAGATTTTTTACTTCCTCATAGATATTTGTAGTGGAACCGGCAATTGTTCCGTCCGCAAGCCGTGCCTGTCCGTTTTTGACGCTCACCGCTTGCCCACCCAAATCGTAAATTCCGTCAGGCAGACCCGCCGCGCGCATCGCATCGCTGACAATTATCGTCCTATCCTCTCCCAAAATACGGAAAGCAATGCGCAGAGCCGCGGGATGAATGTGAAATCCGTCGCAGATAAGCTCCGCCATAACATCGGCATCATCGAAAACGGCTCCGACAGTGCCGGGTTCGCGGTGGCTGAACCCGGGCATTGCGTTAAACAAATGCGTGACATGCGACACGCCTTTTTTAAATGACGCCATTGCCATTTCATAGTCTGCATCGGTATGCGCAATTGAAACACGACAAAGCTTGCTCGCCTTGGCGATGAATTCGTCAGCTCCGTCACATTCGGGAGCTATATCCACTATCTTGATGATGCCACCCGATAAATCGAAATATCGTTTAAATTGTTTCCAATCGGGGGTTTTCACGAAATCGCCCTTTTGTCCGCCTTTTCTGCGCACGGAGATATAAGGGCCTTCCATGTTGACCCCTCGAATTGACGCGCCTTCAGGGGGGTTCTCCATACAGCTTTTTATATTGAGAAGAGCTTTTTCTATCTCCTCGGAAGCTACTGTCATGGTCGTCGGGCAAAACGACGTAATGCCCTGCGAGACTAGCTGTTCGGAGATTTTGGAAAGTGCTTCCATCGTCCCATCGCAGGCGTCAAAGCCCGCGCAGCCGTGAATGTGAATGTCGACAAACCCCGGAACGACTATCATCCCTTCAAGGTCAATAGTTTCTCCCGTATGGGAAAGTTCGTGTCCGACTGCCGCGATAACGCCATTTTCGACCGCGATGTCTACTTTCTCAAGCTCAAAGTCCCTGTTCATGACTTCCGCATTTCTTATCAGCAATTTCGATTCCTACTTTCTGTATATCTCGGCTTCAACGGCAAAACTCAGATAAGACCGTGAGTACGGATTTGACTGAGCGCCCCCTCATCTGCAACAACCGTCACATCCGGATGGAGCTGCAAAATTGATGCAGGTATGAGCGGAGTTACCGGTCCAAACAGGGCTTGATCCAGAATGTCGGCCTTTCCAGTCCCACTAACCACCATCAAGATTTTTTTCGCCTGCATAATGCTTTTGATGCCCATTGTCATGGCATAACGCGGCACGCCCTTGGGGTCGTCAAAAAATCTCGCATTGGCGCTGATAGTCTCCTCTTTCAGCGCGACTCTGTGAGTTGTCTTGTTGAAGCTGCCATTCGGCTCGTTGAACCCGATGTGTCCGTCATTTCCCAGCCCAAGAAGCTGAAGGTCGATTCCGCCGAGCAGACTTATAGTTCTGTCATAGTCTGCGCACTCCGCAGTTATGTCCCGCGCAAGCCCGTTTGGGATATGGATATTCTTCTCCTGAATGTTCACATGGTCAAAGAAATAAGTGTGCATGTAATATTGGTAGCTCTGCGGATGGTCAGCCCCAAGCCCGCAGTATTCATCGAGGTTGACGGTCTGCACTCCTAAAAAATCGATATCACCCTTACGGTACCATTCGATAAGTTGCTCATAGACCCCAATAGGAGTCGAGCCGGTTGCCAGCCCCAAAACACTTCTCTGATTTAGAATAACCTGTGCGGAAATAATATTTGCCGCTTTGCGGCTCATTCCACGATAGTCGGCAGCCTCGATAATTTTCATTCGTTATCCCCTCTTATAAATGGTTTTCGCGCGCTTTCCCTAAATTGCTGGAGCGGTTATCCTTTGCTCGACAGCACGGCTTTTTTAACCGCCGGTATTGAAGACGGCGATACGGAAAGTTCGTCTATGCCAAGTGACATATAAAAATCTGTAAGAGAGGTATCGGCTGCAGATTCTCCGCAGATGCCAACCCAAATACCATTCTCGTGAGCGTTGCGTGCCGTCATCTCGATAAGACGAAGCACTGCAGGATCAGCCGGATTGAAAATATCCCTAATGCGGGCGTTCATACGATCCGCTGCCATCGTATACTGTGTGAGATCGTTTGTGCCAATTGAGAAAAAGTCTACTTCCTTTGCCAGCTCGTCGCTCATTACGGCGGCCGCCGGAGTCTCAACCATAATGCCGAACTCTACATCATGGCTGTAGGCTGAACCCTCTTTGTCAAGCTCCTCTTTTATCTGTGCTATGATTTTTTTGATTTCGAGCACCTGTCCGAGATGGGTTATCATGGGGAACATCACCTGAAGCTTGCCGTAAACCGAGGCTCGGAGCAGAGCCCTGAGCTGGGTGCGGAAAATTTGCGGCTCCTTGAGACAAATACGTATAGCACGGTAGCCGAGAGCGGGATTTTCTTCGTCAGGAATATCGAAATACGTAGCTTGTTTGTCACTGCCCAGATCAAGGGTACGTATTACCACAGGCTTTGGCGCCAGCTTTTCGAGGACTGCTTTATAAGCCTCAAACTGTTTTTCTTCGCTTGGAAAAGAATCGCTCTCAAGATACAGAAATTCGCTGCGGAAAAGCCCGACTCCGTCAGCGCCGAAGGCAACCGCCGTTTTAGTGTCGGCGACGCCGCCGATATTGGCACAGACTTGAACCCTATGCCCGCTGATAGTCACAGCGGTCACATCTCGGTATTTTTCCAGGTCTTTTTTTTGCTGCTTAAAGTCTTTAACACGGCGGAGAAAATCATCTCTTTCGCTGTCCGAGGGGTTGAGCAACACCTCGCCGGTTTTGCCATCGATAGCGATTTCCCCATTCTTTGGAATTTCATCGAAGCCTTCGCCTACGCCGACGATGCAGGGGATGCCCATGGTCTTTGCGAGTATGACCGAATGGGAGGTGACGCTTCCGCGCTTCGTCACGAAGCCGGCCACCTTCTCCCTGTCAAGCTTGACAGTCTGGCTCGGTAAAAGATCCTCAGCCAGAACAATAATCTCTTCGTCGGGACTGTCGTCCGATTCCTCGATGCCCTTGAGTATTCTGATAAGCCTTCCGGAAACGTCCCGAACATCGGCAGCGCGCTCGCGCATGACCTCGTTTTCCAAAGTCCCGAGAAAATCGGCGAGGGTATCGGCCGAGCTTTTAACCGCGTACTCGGCGTTCAGACCCGAAGCAATCACTGTTTCCACACCTTCGCAGAAATCGGGATCTTCCAACATCAGCTTGTGGATATCAAACACCTGAGCGGCTTCGGTATTCGTGGCTGCCGTTTTTTCGTACAGCACATCGAGTTCGCAAACAGCTTGAGCTTTTGCTTTTTCATAGCGCTCAGTCTCGGTTTTAGGATCTCTGCCCTCTTGTCTTATGACGGACAAATCGGGCTGTCGGATATAATATATACTTGCTATCGCCGCGCCTGGGGAAGCCCCGACTCCTTTAATATGCATTGCCGTAATCCTTCCTAAACAAAATCATATCGTGCCGATTACATTTACGGCTATTTACCTTTTTTAAATTTCCCCTGTTTGATCAGTTTTTTGTTGCGGCTATTCATCACAGTGATAAATATGGAGAATAACACACCGAGCACGGCGAGTATAACATAAAATGTGCCTTCATTTGTGCTGCCCGAACCGAAACACCGAACAGCCTCGCTCACCGCAATTACGACTATTGCCGCGCTTGCAACATAGCAACTTATAAGGACACTGCCCGATATCTGTTTATACGTTCCGCCCCTTTTGAGCGGGCCGGGTTTTGCAGGACGCTTCTTCTCGCTGTCGAACATGAAACAGCACCTCCGTTAGCATTTATTTGACCTTGAGCCGAATATATCATATATTGTTTGCCTTTTCAAACATTGTTAAAAATTGACGAATATCGACAACGAAAACGCTTTAATTTATGCATAATCTATATTATAATGGCTTCATTCGGAGGATTAAAGAATGAGAGCGAACGAAGTCATTATTTTCTCGGACATGGATGGAACCCTGCTTACCGACTGGAGCATGGGCCCGTATGTGCCGTCCGTAAACCTTGAAGCTATAAAAAGATTCATATCAGACGGCGGTATGTTTTCTATCGCCAGCGGCAGACAGTTCCGCGAGACGCTGGACTTCTTCGGAGAGATAAAGTTTCCTGTCCCGATGGTGCAGGATAACGGATCCGTGATATACGACTCAGTAAAAAGAGAGGTTCTGCAAAAAACTGTGCTGCCGGAGAAGGTCAAGCTCGAATGCATGGACTACAGCAGGCAAAAAAAAGGTCTCTGGCTTATCGCCGCAGATGAAAACGACATATATCAGGTCCTGACCGGTGATAAATCATGGGATGCCTCACTTAACGATTTTAGACGGAAACCAATCTCAGCGGATGAATATCTGTCCCGTGAGTTTGTGAAGGTCTGCTTTGTGATTGAAGATCCGGATGCACTGTCCTCGGTAGCCGACGATATACGAAACTTCAAAAATGCGGATGAAATCCGCCTCATGCAGTCTTCACCGGTTTTTCTGGAGATTCTCGAAAAAAGCGCAGGCAAAGCGGCAGCCGTCACCGAAGCGGTAAGGCTCGCCGGAGCAGAAGGACGGAAGCTCGTATGCATAGGGGACTATGACAACGACTGCGACATGCTCGACCTTGCGGATATTGCCGCATGCCCTTCAAATGCGTCGCCCCACGTGCTTGAAATGGCAGACATCGTCACCTGCAGCAATAACGAGGGCGCCATCGCCGATTTAATTCGGCAACTGGGCTTATGATAAAGGGGAATTAAATTAGTATTAATCAGTAGGCATTAAAAATCAGGACAGCCGCATCCGAAAGCGGCACTTTGGAGGTGCGTATGGGAAAAGATTATCTGCGTATAGACGACAGGCTTATCCACGGACAAATAGTGATTGCCTGGTGCAGGTCTCTTGATATAGAAGAGATCATCGCAATTGACGACAATCTTGCGTCCAATCCCATGCTCCAGTCGATAATGATGATGGGGATTCCCGCATATTTAAAACATCATGTTGTGACGTTCGAGCAAGCACGCGCCATTTTTGCTGAAAGTGCAGAGGGCAACAGACTTTTCGTTACGCGTATGCCGCAGGATCTGGCCAATCTGCGTGAGGAGCTGCACAAATGCGAGACCGTATTCATCGGTAACGCGGCAAAGCACCCGGATACTAAATTCAACCTGACAAAGGGCGGCGGAGGTGTGCTTTTTGTTAGCACTGAGGATGTAAAACTACTGGACGAGCTCAGTGCCTCCGGCATAAACGTGGTTGCCCAGACTGTGCCCAACACTTCAGCTCGACCGTGGCACGAGGTCAGAAAGTCTATTAAAGCACTATAAAGAGCGAAAACTCTTATAGAATAGAACTGAATAGAGGAGGAATATATCATGACAATGGCACAAGTGATCCTAATTGCACTGTTCATTTATCTTGGTGCAATCGGATCAATTGTCGGCAACACAATCGGCTGGTATTGTCTCGGAAGACCTCTGGTTGCGTCATTCGTAGTGGGTATTATCATGGGCGATGTACAGACCGCTATGATCGTCGGCATACCTCTCCAAATAGCGTATCTGGCAAACGTTACCCCCGGCGGAGCAGTTGCGTGGGATCTTTCTTATGCAACGTACATCGGAACCGCTATGGCACTGGTTATGAAGGGCACCGTAACGAGCGACGCGGCGCTAATCGGAATTGCCTTCACCGGCGCAGGCATCGGCGGAGTAGTCGGCGGCACAATGTGGAACGTTCACTATGCTCTTGACGTGCTTATCAACCGTTGGGCTGAAAGAATTGCCGCAAACGGCGATGCCAAGAAAATGTGGATGCCGAACATCATCGGCGGACAGCTGATAGGCTTTGCCTGCCGCTTTATTCCCGCAATCATCTTGCTTCTGGCAATCAGCGCAGGCGCAGACGCCGGTATCAGCATTCCGGATTGGTTCATCAAAGGCATCTCCACCTTCGGCAGTATGATGGCTGCACTCGGAATGGGCATCATCCTTTCTTTCCTTATCAAGAAAAAATACGACTGGGCTGTATTCCTCATCGGTTTCGTTTTAGTCACATACTTTAACCTTGCAATGATTGCTGTCGCTGTAGTAGGCGTCCTTGCTGCAATAATCTTCTATCAGATAATAGACAAAAAGGAGGCTTATTGATATGGCAAAAACACTCGATAAGAAAACACTGAAAAAATCCTTTATCAATTGGTTCTTCTGGAACGGCTGCTCTCAGCAGGCCGAGTCTATGCTCGGTATGGCGTTCGGCCAGTCAATGGCCCCCGTTATCGACGAACTCTATGATACTAAGGAAGAAAAGGCCGCCGCTCTCAAGAGACATATAACCCTCTTCAATACCGAGTCTCAGGTTGGTTCTGTCTGCAATGGTATTGCAATAGGCATGGAAGAGCAACTCGCAAACGGCGTGGGTTCTGCGGATGCCATCCGTGATGCGAAAGTTGCCCTTATCGGGCCTACTTCTGCCATCGGCGATTCTCTCTGGGTTGCTACCATTATCCCCTTGCTTCTTACTATCTGCCTTTCAATCTCCAGCTCAATAGCTTCGGCACCCTGGGTTGGCCCCTTGCTTTACATTATCGTATATCCTCTCGGTACTTATTTCCTTAGCTGGAAAATCTTCCAGCTAGGCTATAAGGCGGGACTTGAAGGCGTTCAGAGGTTTATGGCATCAGGACAGCTCGATAAAATCATCCGCGCTGTTACAATCCTCGGTCTGCTCGTTGTCGGCGCACTTACCGCCAGCTTTGTCACTTGCTCGCTGAACATCGACATCAAGACCGCTACCAAGGTGTTCGATGAGGCATCTCAGGCATACATTGACGGCAGCATTTCCGTTTTCAATTTAGACAATCTGCTCAACACAGTATTCCCCAAGATCCTCCCTCTGGCGCTGACCGTTTTCGTATACTGGCTATATACTAAGAAGAACTGGAAGCCGATAGTCATCATGCTTCTCATATTAGTGCTGGCTGCGGTTCTCACCGCCATCGGATATATCCCCACAATCGGAGCGTTTGTCGGATAATAAGTTAAACAAAGTTAAACTAGGAGAACATTAGAATGTCACAGTTAGAGTATCTGAAAAAAATCACAGAAGTGATCAATAAAATCGGCGACGAACAGACAGAAAACATCAAGGCTGCCGCCGATATATGTGCCGAGGTAATAAACTCCGGCAAGCTGGTGCATTTGTTCGGCAGCGGTCACAGCGTACTGCCTGTACAGGACATATTCCCCAGATACGGCGGCGTTGTCGGCTGGCATCCGTGCATGGACCCCAGACTCATGTGGAACAATGTCATCGGACCCGGCGGAGCACGTGAGCTTCTTTGGATTGAGCGCCAGGAGGGATATATCGTCAACTTCCTCCAGAGCTATAATTTCCAGCAAGGAGAGGCTATTATTGTTTTTTCCCACGGAGGGCTCAACGCGGCTCCGATTGAGGCTGCCATGTATGCAAAAGAACACGGCTTAAAGGTAATCGTCATTACAAGCGGCGAAAACCATAAAAAAGCCAAGGCCGTCCACTCCTCCGGCAAAAAGCTTGGGGATCTGGCAGATGTCCTTATCGACAACTGCTGCCCGCTGGAGGATGCTCTGGTGGAAATACCCGACTATTACCAGAAGGTCGGCGCTTCCTCAACTGTGGCGGCTATTGTGACTTCCCAGTCCATCGCATCTGAAACTGCGCTGCGGCTTCAGAAATTGGGACACAAAATGCACATTTTCGTATCACCCAATGTCACCGAAGTTCCCAAGGAATACATGCATGAGGTCTATGCTTCATATACGGAAGCTGTACTGGGGAATCACAATATGTGATTTGCACGGGTCAAACAGAAACAGGAGCTTGCCCCGGCAGACTCCTGTTTCGTGTTTTAAAATCATTCCGGTTATGTTATTATAATTATACTCTCATGATAAATGGAGGCTATATACTATGACGAAGGTTATTGTCATCGGTCACGCCGGTTACGGTTCGGCCATGAAACGAAATATAAATATGCTGGTAGGAGAAGTACCCGATTTCATATTCGTGGACTTCAACGAGCAGGACGACCTTGAGATACTGCGAGGGAAGATTACGAAAGGGCTTGAGGAGACGCTAGGCTTCGATGTGCTTTTTGCCTGCGACCTGTCAGGCGGTTCGCCTTTCCGTGAGGCTGCGCTTATCTGCACCGAGCACGAAAATTATGCTGTTGTGGCAGGACTTAATACTTCTGCCTATACCGACATGGTGTACAGCCTTGATTTGGCGCCCGTCGAGCTTGCGGAGCAGGCGGCGGACGTGGCGCGTTCAACCATATTGGTTTTCTCTGCGGGTCAGAAGTGATGGGAAAGTTAATGTCGGTTGGTGAGTTCTGGACTTCGTATAAACCGTTTGTTATCGCCTTTGCCGTTATGGTGGTGCTGGCGTTCGTTCTGCTGCAGCTTCTGGTGCATCTCAGACTTCAGTCCGAAGAGGAACTGCAACGGCTGTTTAGCAGCAACGTTAAGCTGTATCTGGAACGTCTGGAAAACAACAAAAGGCTGACCTTTGTTTTTCGTAAACCGATTATGCTTCTTTACAAGCTCGACGGTTATCTGAAAACGGGCAGCGATGATAAGGTCCGGGACATGATTGAAAAGCTTGACAGCATAAAGCTGGAACCGAGAGACAAAGTTGAATATCTGCAGAAGCGAATGTCGTTTTTCGTATCTGTGGGCAAAGCGGACGAAGCAAGAGCAAGTTTCGACAGGCTGCGCGAATACCTCCATTCGGTCAAGGCCGATGAGGTGGATAGATACCGTGCCATCTTAGATGAGGGGCAGGAGATAATCCGCGTTTATCTGGACAGGGATGTGGTCTACATGGACGAATTGCGGCTTAAAGCGCAGCGTACTGAGAATCCTGTTTTACGAGGAGTAGTGTATTTCCGAATGGCGAAGCTGGCGCATTTCAAAGGCGATGCCGAGGCGAGAAAGAAATATCTTGAACTGTCGCTCAAAACACTTTCAGGCACGGATTATGAAGAAATAATAAATCAGGCGCTTAAGGCGCCTGAAATACTTGAAATAAAATAATTAAGGAATCTAGCAAAGGAGCAATAAATATGGTATCTTTTGAGTATACAATAAAAGATTCGATGGGACTGCACGCTCGCCCCGTGGGAATAATGGTTAAGGCCGCAGCCCCTTACAAGGCAACAAACGTAACCGTCAGCCACATTGGGAAGTCAGCAGACGGAAAAAGAATGTTTGCCATTCTCGGTCTGCAGATAAATCAAGGAGAGACAATAACGGTTTCTGTTGAAGGAGAAAACGAGCAGGAGCTTGCAGATACTATACACGGCATATTTTTATCAGAAAACCTCTGAGTAGTGGGACTAATACAAGCTTCTAACTTCAATTAAATCAAGGTCATTTTGCGTCTTTATTACCGTGAAAGGAATGGTCAAGCTTATGAACCTTTTAGTGCAGATGCGGCAGATAAAAGATTTATCCCCGTCAGAGCGCCATATCGTAGATTATATATTTGAGAACCTTAACGACATCTTTAATATAGGAATCGTCGATCTCAGCGAAAGGACCTTTACTTCCACGGCAACGGTGAAAAGGCTTTGCAAAAAGCTCGGCGTGGATAGTTATATCGACTTCAGACTTCAGCTATCCGCAGAACTTACAGACTACAACAAAAACTCGATACTGGAGTCTGCCCAGACACCGGTAGGAAGATATGATTCCACCGATGATATTATAAAAAAGGTTTCGAGCCAGAATGCAAAATCAATAATTGACACAATGAACCTTAACAGCGCCGAAACACTCGACAGTGTGATTGTTGAAATGTCGCGCGCCTCAAGGATAGATTTTTACGGAGCTGGGCCTTCAAACGTGGTTGCAGAGGATGCACAGATAAAATGCATGCGGTTGGGAATTCCGAGCGCGGCCTTTAAGGACCGCGTTTCAATGCTTATTAACGCTAAAGCATACACGCAGGGTACCCTTGCGTTCCTCATTTCATATACAGGCTTGACAGCGGAAATAATCGATGTGGCATCCGAACTTGCCAAACTCGGCATACCAACGGTATCTCTCACTTCAGTCAGCAAAAACGAACTTAGCGAAAAATGCAGATATAACCTGTTCGTGGACGCGAGTGAATCATGGAACCGCTTAGGCGGTATGTCGAGCCGTATCTCAACGCTGAGCATGATAGATATACTGTTTACGGCGCTTATTAACGCCAATTACGAGAAACATACCGTGTCAATGAACCGTACAAATGTGAGCAATCTGAGGCAAGATTACGAAAACGGGTAGCATTTGACGTCTGCGGGAATCCAAGTAAACTTTGAAATAGCTCCACTATAAAGTTGGAATAATATAAAAGGTAAGGAAATCCTTGACATACAAGGTCTTCCTTACCTTTTTGCTTTTGTCAGACAGACAGGATTAAACCGCGCTACTTCTGATTCCCAGTCCGACGCTCTCCGTAAGCATCTGGTGTGCACACCCAAGTCGATGGCGCTCGAGAATGCCATGTTTTGAAACTTGTGAGGAGAATGACACTTTATGCTTCGATTTCTGCGACATCATAATATATGAATAAGTGCTAACACTACCCGACATGGTGTTTTCCTAACTATAGGTATAAGAAACCACTTAACTACAATTAAATTGCAGGGTGACGTACGCCAACAAGACGTTCGCTGCTATTCTCCATGCCGCAACTACAACGGAAGGTGTAATTGGGCTGGCGTAAACCGCTCTCACTTTTCCATGGAAGTCCAAGAGACTCGCAACCTGAATATTTTTGTGAAACAAAACTACGGTTTCGTTTTCAAGTCTGAAACAATGTGAAGCACTATATCTTCAGATATATCATCAATTTTGGCGCCGATTTCTTTCATTACATTTGAGTGATAAAGGTTTATACAACCATGAAGTTCACAAACAATTCGTGTTGCAGAGATAAAAATCTCACTCTCAGTTTTTGACGGGAAACACTGACTTACCAAAGCATTAAACAATGTTAGAGAACGTATGGAATCGTCCTTTTCTCTTCGCGCCAGTTGCTCTACTGGGGAATCGACATAATCCAACGACTTTGGATCCTTGGTACTAAACATCAATTCATAATAGCTGGGATATTGCATACCAAATTGGATGTAGGTGCGAACGCATTGCTCCATTTGCTCAATTGGATTTGTATATTCGGCGATTGCTTCAGATAAATTGTTGTAAAGCAAATCAAAGCCGGTTATTAAGATGTGAAGATAAATCTCATCCTTGTTGTAAAAATAATTATAGATATTTGCAGAGGACATATGGAGTTTTAAAGCCAGTTTTCGCATGGAAAGCCCTGCAAGACCTTGCTTTGAAATAATTTCTAAGGCAGCAGAAACGATTTCCTGTTTATCTTTTTCTAGCTGAGCCTCCGTTTTTTGTTTGGGCGGCATATTTTTCTCCCCTTTGATAATATTAAACAAATAGATACACCTTAAATTTCAATATGTATATAAAATGCTAAAATGCTATTGACGAAAGACAGGAAGCCGGTGTATCATTAAAATGATAGGTGAACAGTGTTAAGTTAACGACGTTCATAATAGAAAAACATTACGAGTTTATACTAAATTATATCATTTACATTAGATGTTGTCAAAGACATCACCGAAAACAAGGATTACAGGAGCAAGCGGATGAATAGAAAATGCTTTGAGACGGTTTTTCCATGTGTAAAAGAAATAGGGCTCTGCGAAAAGCTGTTTCCTTGTTTAAATACCTTACAGGAGTTTGGGACTGTGTTTAACATTCAAAGATTTACTGTGCATGACGGACCCGGTATACGTACGGAGGTTTTTTTGAAAGGCTGCACGCTGCACTGTCGCTGGTGCAGCAACCCCGAAAGCTATGTTGCCGAGCGGCAGGTCGGCGTATATCCAAGCAAGTGTATCGGCGCCGAGATATGCGGGCATTGCATTGCCTCATGTCCGCTCGGGGCGATAGTAGTGAGTGAAGGCAAAGTTATCGAGATAAATCGGGAGATTTGTGACAACTGCTTTAAATGCCAACAAGTATGTCCTTCGGATGCCCTTAAAGAATGGGGGTACAGGATGACAGTCGATGAAGTTATGAAAATTATCCTGTCGGATAGAAATTTTTATAAAAAATCAGGCGGCGGTGTAACGATTTCCGGCGGAGAATCGCTGTTTCAATGGCACTTTACAGCATCAATCCTTCAATCTTGTCACAAAGAAGGCATCAATACCTGTGTGGAAACAGCGTTGAACGTAAAGCCGGAGGTTTTGGACGCGGTAATACCATACACAGATTTATTTATAACGGACATAAAGCATATGGACAGCGAAATCCATAGAAAACATACGGGGGCGGGGAACGAACTTATCCTTGCAAACATTAAACGTATTGCCGAAGCAGGAAAGTCGATTGTTTTACGGCTTCCGATTATTCCGGATGTTAACGACCGCTTGGAGCACATCGACCGCGTTAGCGAATTTATCAAGGAAAATCTGGGAGACGCTGTGATACAAGTACAGTTTTTACGTTTTCGTCGTCTGGGAGAAGAAAAGTACAAGTCTCTGGGTATTCCTTATCAGATGGGAGATGTCAATATAGAAAGGGATGAATTCGAAAAGCATATTAGGACACTGGTCGAAAGGATGCAGAGTTATCAGATACCTGCCGTAGCGGGAACCAACAGCAAAATTCAATGTTCTTTGAGCAAAATCAACAGTTAAATAATTGCGGAAATCGAAAAGGAGTAATCAATATGAAAAAATGTACGGCATGCGGAGTTGAACCTTTTGACAAATGTTTTGGCGTTGGCTATCAAGTCGGGCATGGAGATTATTCTCCGTATCCCAGCGTAAATAGGGCAAGAAAATCTTTTTTGGAGCAGGAATTCGTTATTGATGCGGAAAGAGCTTGCCTTCTGACGGAAGGCTATAAGGAAAATGCAGCGGCGCCCCAAATACTCAAGGTTGCCCGCGCAATAGAGCATGTGCTTAAAAATGTTAAAATCGACATTTATCCGGACGAACTGATAGTGGGCGAAATTGCAACTCCGAATAAAACCGCACCAATATTTCCGGAGTTTTCCTACGACTGGATCATGGACGAAATGGAAAACGACCCATTTGATGAAAGACCTTTTGACCAGTACGGCATCAGTGATGAAACAAAAGAAAAACTTAAGGGTATTGCGGAATTCTGGAAAGGTCAGACTGTTGCTGAAGCGATTGAAAACAGCCTGAGCCCCGACGAGAAAAAGGGCAGTGAAATGGGTCGCGGTATGTATATCCTCAACCTTTACCATTACGGCGGAATCGGCCATATGGTAGCCGATTATCCGAAGCTGCTTGCAATTGGTTTCGGTGGTATCAGGGACGAGGTGGCAAAAAAGCTTGAGGCGCTTGACACAACTACGGCGGAAGGGCTGAACAAGCGTAACTTCTATCAGGCGCAGCTCATTATGGCGGATGCGGCTTCCGCTTATATCGAGCGCTATGCTTTTCTCGCGGAAGAGCTTGCCTCCTCTGAAAAAGATGACGAGCGAAAAAAGCAGCTCATCCTTATCGCCTCGAACTGCCATCAAGTATCCAGAGGTTCGGCACGGGATATATGGGAAGCCATACAGCTCTGGTATCTGGCCACATGCATAATCCTCATTGAATCTAACGGTCACTCGGTGTCCTACGGCAGAATGGATCAATTTCTTTATCCCTATTATAAAAAAGATTTGGAAGCGGACAAATTCACAAAAGATTTTGTTCAGGAGTTAATTGAAATAACTTGGATAAAGGCTTCAAGTCCATGCAAGCTTCGCGATAAGATGACCGCAATTTCAAACACCGGACGAGGATACGGCGGGGAGAGTCTAACCATCGGTGGAGTTGACAGGAACGGCGCGGATGCTACAAATGACCTGACCTTTATGTTCCTTGACGCGTCTGCGCATACCAGAGTCGGCGTGCCATGGCTTTGCGTTAGAATGCATGCCAACACTCCATATGATCTCAAAGTTAAAATTGCCGAGGTTATCAGAGCGGGGTTCGGACATCCGAAGATATATAACGACGAAGCCGCTATCCCCGCGATACTTTCTAAGGGAAGAAGTTTGGAGGAAGCAAGAGACTATGCGGTTGTGGGCTGTGTTGAATTGGATACTCCCTATTACGAGTACGGCTGGCATGACTCTGCATACATAAATATTGCAAAAGTATTTGAACTTGCTATCTCCGGTGGGCGCTGCGTAGATTGCAGCGATTCCTGCCCGCGTTATGAAATTTGCGGAGGTGTTGGCAAACAGCTTGCCCCATCCACAGGCAGCATCGAGGGCTTCACCTCTTTTGACCAAGTTCTGGAATCTTTCGACAAACAGATGAAATATTGGACCGATCAGATGGTTTCCGGTATTGAAACTATGGATATTTGCCATCAGAAACTGAAACCGTTGCCTTACCTTTCGCTTCTGATGAACGACTGTATTGAGAAAGGCGTTGATGTCTCTGCGGGCGGTGCCCGTTATAATCACAGCGGGCCGCAGGCTGTCGGAATTGCGACGGTTGCGGATAGCCTTTGCACCGTTAAACAGATCATTTTCGATGAAAAGAAGGTCACCGGCAAAGAGTTGCTCAATGCTTTAGAAAACGACTGGGAGGGTTTCGACGAACTGTACGCGCTGGTAAACAGCAGTAAGGTACATCATTTTGGCAACGACGATGATTATGCGGATGAGCTTGCCAAATATGCCTTTGACTGCTATTGCAGGCATATTGAGGGAAGACCCAATTCCCGCGGCGGCACATTTACTCCGGGCGTTTATGGCGTTTCTGCCAATGTTGGACTTGGCCTGATATCCGGCCCCTCCGCAGACGGAAGAAAATCTATGGAGCCCATTTCAGACAACTTGGGCCCGGTACATACTGAGGCGGCATCACACGATTTGTTTGGTCCGACTGCGTTGGCAAATTCCGTTACAAAATTCAACCATTCCAGAGCAACCAACGGTACACTCCTGAACTGGAAGTTCAATCCCGAATGCGTCTCAGGAGATACGGGACTAGCGAATCTCTTGGATTTGATAGACGTATATTTTGAGCAGAAAGGCATGCACAGTCAGTTCAACATTTTGAGTACCGAAACGATGAAAGACGCCATGGAGCATCCTGAAAACTACAAGGATATGCTTGTTCGTGTTGCAGGTTACAGCGCTTACTTTGTTGAACTCAGTCCTTTCCTGCAATTGGATTTGATCGGCAGAACGGAACTATCCTTCGAATAAGTTGCAAGCAGAGTTGGAAGCCCTATTGGTAATTGCTGATAGGGCTTCTATTTGATACATACATAACGAAACTCACAAAGTAGAGCGACTTGGAAAAGGATGTGTGAACATATGATAATTTAAATCTTCAAAATGGTTTTTATAGCGTTTGGCTTGTTTGAAACCATTACAAATTTTGTGTATTTTTCTAGGACGGACTGTGTGACGATTGCTTACGGACAGCATAGAGAATTCCGGATATGGTCGGTTATCCTCAATTAGCGATAAAAGTGGTTATCATAAAAAAGTGGACGGGTCATTTTGTGCAACTTTACAACTTATTTACAACTTGGAAGTAGTATTAAAACATCTTTAAGTTATAATAAACCATAATAGACAAAATATAATCGAAATTATCTTTATTGAAAAACGATGGGGTACATAATGGACAAGGTGTTGATAGTTGAGGATGATGCGGCAATATCCGATCTGATCAAGCTCAATCTGGATCTGGCAGGCTACGACAGCAGACAAGCCTTTGACGGGAGTGCTGCGCTCGGAGCGCTCGCGACATTTTCTCCGAATTTGGTTTTATTGGATATTGCGCTTCCCGACATGGAAGGCTTTGACCTCATGTCCCAGCTAAAATCGAAAGAATTACCTGTAATTTTTCTGACGGCTCGGAGCGGACTGTCCGACAAAGTGAAGGGGCTCAAAATGGGAGCCGACGATTACATAGTCAAGCCGTTTGAAGCTATGGAGCTTTTGGCGCGGATTGAAGCTGTGCTTCGCCGATATGGAAACAAAAGCGAAGTCACACAGTTTGAGGATTTGGAGATTAACACAGAAGAGCGCTCCGTAAAAAAGAGCGGTACATCAATTGAAATGACGATGAAAGAGTACGAGCTAATGCTGCTACTCATAAAAAACCGCAACAAGGCACTGACCAGAGAAAAAATTCTGGAGCTTGTCTGGGGATATGACTATATCGGCGAAACCCGCACCGTGGATATACATATTCAGAAGATCCGCAGAAAACTCGGCTGGGAGGAACAGATCAAAACGGTCTATAAATACGGCTACAGGTTGGAGGACAATGTATGAATCTTTGGCATAAGGTCTTTTTGTGCACATTTATACTGTTTGAAATCCTGTTCAACGCCTCCTCCTTTTACTTGATTGAGCGCAATTTCAATCAAAATCTTAAAAATGAAGTTGACAGAGGCCTGTCTGAGCAGCTGATTGTGGAGTCTCAGCTTCAGACGGACTGGGCTTATGTCAGTTCACTGAATCAGCAACTCGGCACGACAGACAACAGCCAAGATTTTCTGAAGAACAATACGCAGAAATATACGCAGTATTTCGACGGCAGTCGGGTGTTTATTGAGATTCTTGATGACCAGAATAATAGTGTGTTCAGCAATTTTACCGTTAAATTCAGTGGAGAAAAAGCGGAGCTCAACGGCCTTGGCTCCGGTGACAGACAGTACATCATCCGCGATATCGGCAGTAAAACCTATTTATTTGTCAGCGGCAGTATGGCGCTGGACAATGCGTCCTATAAGCTCAGCTACATCCGCAACATTTCCGAAGTCTACAGCGAGAAAACGTCTCAAGTCAATCTTTTCTTCAAAATGAACATCGCGATTACCGTTATTCTTGCCTTAGGCTTATACGCGCTGATCTGGTTTTTGACGCGGTCGATCCGGTCGCTCACTAGATCAGCGCAGACGATTGCAGGCGGCGACTATACGCAGCGCGTCACCGTATTGTCAAAGGATGAAATAGGCGTTCTCGCCCAAAACTTCAACCAGATGGCGGAGGCTGTCGAGAGCAACGTCGACGCACTGGAACTGACCGCAAAAAACAGGCAGGACTTCATTAACTTTTTGACCCATGAATTAAAGACGCCGCTCACCTCCATCATCGGTTATGCCGATTTTTTGCGCACCGCGAAATATAATGAAGAAGTGTTTTTCAAATCTTTAACCTATATTTATTCCGAAGGCAAGCGGCTGGAAAGCCTCTCCTTCAAGCTCATGGACCTGGTTCTTGTCGGATCAAAGACGCCGGATATGCGCTATGAAGATGTCCTGGCGGTGTGCGCCGATATAGAACAGGCGATAAAGCCGCAGCTTGAAAAATATGGTATCGGTCTCCAAATAGAGGTAGCGCCGCATATGCTTTTCATTGAGCGGGATCTTTTCATGCTCCTGTGCACAAATCTGCTGGACAACGCCATCAAAGCGTCCAAACCGGGAGGCCGTATATACCTGAGTGGGTACATCGCGGAAGATATCCAATATGCCCTTGAGATTAGAGATGAGGGACTTGGTATTGCGAAGGATGACATCCCAAAAATATTCGAGCCGTTTTTTGTGGTAGATAAGGCCCGGACGAAGGCAAACCATGGTGCCGGTCTTGGCCTCGCCATCTGTGCCGAGATCGTTAGGCTGCATGAAGGCCGGATTGAAATAGTAAGTCAGCTCGGCAAGGGAACAACGGTCAGAATCGCATTTCCCAAATTATACAACTAATTTACAAGTCTTCGATACTTCTGAAACATCGTTTTATTATAGTGTGATTGTAAGTTGACTTAACACACTACACACTAAATAAATGGAGGTAAACATCATGAAATCAAATCAAGCAACTAAAAAAATTGCGGGCATTGTCGTGTCGGCGGTCCTCATCGTCGGAAGCCTTGGCAGCGCCGCCGCCTTTGCGGCAAACTCCGGCAACGCGGTGCCAAAGGATACAGTAAAATTAGTGTCTAGCGCTCCGGCCCCCTCGGAATCAGCAGCAGTCACGCAGGGAACGATCCAATACTGCATGGATACTTATTCCAGAGCCGACGGCAGCCAGAACACTACAATTGAGAGTTGGTATGATCCGGCAACGAAAGATATGAGGTCAGATCTTAAAGAATACAACAGTGATAATCAGGTGACACGGTATCAGAGCACCTATTACCAGGGCGGCAATGAGATCAACATTATTCAGAGAGATTTGAATACCGGAGCTCCCTTGAACGGGACGATTATAACGCGTGAGGATCAACCGGCTATATTTTTGAAATATGACGGATTTGGCGGTTTTGATTCAGTTAAAACAGAATATACAACTAGTCACTGGACATCAATCGGTACCGAGCAAACCTCAGACGGAAAAACCCTCAACAAAATATCGGCCCCGATCTGCCAGTCTTCAAATATCAACGACACGCAGGTCAATATCCAGCGGATTGTCTATCTCGATCAAGCTACCGGCCTCCCAGTAAAGGATGAGCTCTATGAGGATTCAACCGGTCAGTATAAACTCTTTAGCACTTTCACGAATGTATATAAGTACGTCACTGACGACGGGACCATATTCAAACCAGAAAGCATTACGCTTACTGCAGCTAAATAAGTAGCTTTTGCGCAAAAAAGGAATCATAACTTTTCCGTCGGCAGAAAAACCAACTATAAAGCTTCCTCCCACTTGCCAATAATGAGATGTTCTAAAACAGGGGTCGCAGCAATTGCTGCGGCTCCTGTTTGTATCTAAACTGACGTTTGTGGGTGGTGAGACGGCAATCATATTACTCTGATATCCGGTGGAAATATAACAGTGGTTTCTGATATCATCCGAGCATCTCGGGCAGATTTGCCTGACTGTCAGCGTCTACGAGCAAGACCTTCTTGCCCTACCGCACAAGTCTTCCGAAATATCTTGCTTAAAAATACGAGAAACAGCCTGAAACCTTCGTTTTAGGCTGTTTCTTATAGTGGGGACGGACGTGATCGAACCGCTCCACGTCTGACTGCCAGTCAGACGCTCTCCCGAAGTACCCAGTGTGCACCTCCAAATCGAAAGTGCTTGAGGCGTAATATTAATGGAACCTTGCATGGTGAATATGATTTATGTACCGGAGCTATCATTTACAAGAATATCTGCTAATATTGCTAGCCGGGGTTTCGCCTTGTTTTCACCCCATAGAATGTATTGAAAATCATCTCGACTTTTCACCCCGGTCTAATTTAAACAGCTCTAACTCTCAGATGAAGTATTGTATGAACGCGCCACACTATTAATATGTTGACATATAGAAATACTAAAAATAATACAAATAATTATACCGCTAATATGGTGTAATATATATTGACTAATAATTAGCGTTAATGTACTATATAATAGTAAGAGAAAAGGTGAGGTGGCGACGATTTCAATTAATGTTTTGTTGAAGATGTTCGTATCATATTCTGATATTACAAAAAATTATAAAATGTTCAGGGATGACGTGGAAAGTGGCAGAGAAATATTGTTATGAAAAACAATGAACCTAATGCAGAATTGTCTTTATATAAGCGAAGATAGATGACTCTTAAGGTTAATTGAGTATGCGAATATCTTGAAGATAATGATATTGCGAATAATCTCAAGACCATGCCAAGAGATAAGGTTAAGAAAAAAACTCAACGGGCCCTAGATAGGGAAAAAGACTAAGTCATAGTAGCAGATATAATGTGAAGATATAAGTAAAAAGAGTTACCACTTAATAGAAAGGCAGTGATTCGCCTGAAGAATAAAAAACTGATATTTATAGTACTAATCTTTGTTATAGCCCTTATCTTAGCCCCAACCGCAATCGCTGCGGAGCTGAACGCGATTGAAGTTAATTCAGAGGGGCTGTTAACTGATAAAGCATTGGGGCCGGATGGCGACGTTAATCTACTCCAACAAATAACCATCAACTTCAACAGCAACGGAGCAAGCGGTTCCGCCCCAGTCAGCATTGAGATTCAGGCAGGAGGCAAAATCATTTTACCGGGAGCCGATAATTTGACACTTAACGGTTATCTGTTCAGCGGCTGGACGCTAAACATCGGGAATACATCGCCTATATACCTTGTGGGAAATGAGTTTGCGCCCGTTGAATCAGTTACGCTGTATGCTGTATGGCAGAAAGTCACCGTACACACCGTTACATATGCACTTGCCGGAGGAGTAACAATTGCAGAAAGTGTTGATACAGGGAAACTGCCACTGCAAACACCTAATGTTCCGGACACGACCCGCACATTTGTAGGGTGGAAGGACGAGGCGGGTAATTTTATCGTTCCTGCAAACATTGTCATTTTTAAGGATGAAACGTTCACCGCATATTATGTCGTAAAGCTAAACACGACTGATCACAAGAAATATATGAACGGATCTGTCACGGGTCTCTTTAACGCCGAACATTCGCTTACCAGAGGTGAGGCCTGTCAAATGCTATTTAATCTTGTGACTGAAACCGACGAAATAACGGTTTCGTTTCCGGATGTTGCAAAAAACAGCTGGTATTACAAAGCTGTTTCCACCATGGCATCTATGGGCATGATATATGGCGACGGATCGGGCAATTTTCTACCTGATAGAAATATAACCCGTGCAGAATTCGTTGCAATTCTTTCACGCTTCTATCCAATCGTGGCTGGAAATCTAAACTTTAGTGATGTGTCGGAAAATAGTTGGGCAGCCCAATCAATATCCTCTGCTCAGGCAAAGGGATGGATAAACGGCAATGGTAATGGTCTGTTTAGGCCAAATGATGCTATAACGCGCGCTGAAGCTGTTGTAATCATGAACCGCGTACTACAGCGCACGGCAAGTCAGGCTGTTATTGAGTCTGCGGTCAACATTCGCATATTCCCGGATCTGTCAAAAGATTATTGGGCCTATTATGATATCATGGAAGCCACCATCGGCCACATTTATAGTAAAACCTCAGGCACGGAAATGTGGTTATCCTATACAGAAGAAAAGGCCGATATTCGACCCGGCTTCCAGCTTGTTGAAGGCCAGTTGTATTATGAAGATACTAATGGGTACTTCATCCACGATACTGCTCTTGGCACTTTCACTTTTGACAGACTGGGCAGAAGTACTTCAGGAAATGCAGAACTTGATTCATATATAACGGCCGCAGTCCTAAAGGTCACTAATCCCTCTATGACCCAACTACAAATGCTCCGCGCGGTGTTCAACTACGCACGAGACAACTTCACGTATTTCATTCGCAATTATTACTTAATCGGGGATAAGGGGTGGGAAGTTAAGGAAGGGCTGATCATGTTTCAGACAGGGCGCGGTAACTGCTACTGCTTTGCGTCCGTTTTTGATCTCCTGTCAAGAAGGCTTGGCTATGATTCTGTAGTTATAAGTGGCGTCGTAGGTTCTCATAAAAGTCCACACGGGTGGGTCGAGATTGTGTTCGGCAATGAAACCCATATTTTTGATCCCGGACTTGAGATGTCTTACATGAATAACGGCATGCCCCGCTACAATTTGTTCTATCTTTCCTATGCCAATGCACCATGGACTTATGTAAAATAAACAATTAGTGAATTGATGGAGTGAACCTAAACCACAGTGAATAGATCCGCATCATTCTGGTAATGACAGCACTAAATCAGGCAATCGGACGTGAATACCCGGGTAATGGACTATTATTCATACCGAAAGAGGATATTACACTTCCCAGAGATTTCAATCATTATTGCTACGTTATGGATTTCAACAGAGCATTAGTCGCAATGGAAGCCCCTTATCAAAAAAGCGCCGTAAAACCCCTTGCTTTAGCTATATAAGGCGTAAACAGCATTTGTATTAATTAGCAACTTGTGGTATAATACTAATA
>JGI24146J20443_1000281_pt1 | contig 45604 bp, 43 predicted proteins | sample BarGraIncub1131A_FD_20443 | JGI IMG/M metagenome (IMG submission 20443) | reverse complement strand
ATGTTAGCTTTGGCTGTTATGCCTGTGTAGGAGACTATGGTTATGGCTGCTAGGATGCCTATGATTACTATGACTACTAGGAGTTCGACGATTGTGAAGGCTGATTGGTTAGATTTAACAGATATATATTTGCTTTTATTCATGATATGTTGTATAATTAAACCAATAAACCCTTGCCTTAGTCATTTTTTGTTAATGTAATTGTAGCACTAGCTTTATAACTAGTCTAATTTATCTAAAATAAATCAAAAGCTAATTGCCATTAACCAAATAATTATACCAATAGTTACAAAGACAATTAATATCCAAATCCAGGCCAAGCTAGTTGTGGTCTTTGTATTCTTTATATATTCAGAATCTTCGACGCCATCGGGGCGATCGGCTAGCTTTGCACGATCCTTAGCCCTCTCTTGCAATTCTGTGGCTAATCGCGTTTGCAATTCACTTTTTTCTTCGTCTTGTCTAATAAATAATGCCATGCCATAAGTATATCACTCATGTTTGTTTAATTAATATTGTGATATACTAGGCCCATATTTCATTAAAGAAGGAGGAAAAAACCATGGCCAATAAAACAGCCATTTCGTCGAACAAGAAATCGACCGTTCCAGAGCCTCAGGCTAAAGCATCAACTGTAAAACCACTGAGAAGCATCAAGAAGAATATGCCGATGATCAGCTGTCTTATTGCTGAATTTTTCGGAACATTTCTACTTGTTGCATCTATATTTGCAGTTCAAGGTCAGCCACTATTTGTTGCATTTGCACTAATTGGCATAGTCTTGATTTTCGGTGGCATATCAGGCGCACATGTAAACCCAGCTGTCACAATCGGCGCTTGGGTTACAAAAAATATCGGATCCAAAAGAGCAATCGGTTACATAGTTGCTCAAGTTTTAGGAGCAAGTCTTGCTTGGTTGGTTCTATCTGCATTCATGAGCGGATCAGCAGCAGCTAGTGCACAAACAACTACAGGTTCACTACTATTCCACACTGCAAGTTTGACTAGCGGTAAAGAAATGTATATCTTCTTTGCTGAGCTACTAGGCTCAATCATACTAGCACTTGGTATGGCAACAGCCATTAAAGCAAGACAAGATCAAATTACAACCGCTTTTGCATACGGGCTTTCGCTACTAATCGGCTTGGTAGTTGCAGGATCAATTACTGCAGTATTTTTGACTGAATCAAACACTGGCCTAACATTCCTAAACCCTGCTGCTGCAATCGCCGCAAACGGACTTTCATGGAACATCTGGCCAATTGCTATCTATATCCTAGCCCCAATCATTGGTGCTATTATCGGATTTGTTATGCAAGATTTTTTGTACACACAGACAAACAATAAGAACTAATTTAACAACCTAGTCCTTTAGTTAATACCCCGTCGAATTGGCGGGGTATTAATATTTGAATGCCACAGATTAAACTAATCAACCTGAGGCTTGTCAATCAACAGAGGATCAACACTAACAGTTGTACCAGCAATCTTGATAACGTCCTTGTCGATCTTGCCCAACTCTTTGTGGGCGCCGTTATAATGTCCTACTGTTTGGCCTAACGAGCGACCTAATTTTTGCATATATTCATCAAATTTACCTATATGTTGGCCTAGTTTACCGACACGAATCTGAATATCTTTGGCTTGCTCTTCGATCTGAAGGCTACGCAAACCCTGCAAGACGGTCTGTAGATACGCCATAAAGCTAGTAGGGCTAACGATAATAACCTTTTTATCACGAAAGGCATATTCAATTAAATCACGCGCGCTCGAACCAGTACCAACATCGCCAATTAACAGATCATAATAAAGTGACTCACTGGGAATAAACATAAATGCAAAATCCATTGTTTTTTCGCTTGGACGAATATATTTACTAGTCTCGTCAATTCGATTTTTTAAGTCCGCTCGAACTTTTGCCAATAATTTTTCACGTTCAGGCTTTTTATCCTCACCCACCATGCGATTATAATTTTCTAAACTAAATTTGCTGTCGATTGACAAAATCTGCCCCTTGTCCAAAAATACAACCGCATCAGCAATATCACCATCTTTAAACTTATATTGCATTTGATAGTTTTTTGATGGCAAAATATTGTCCAGTACTGATTCTAGATAATATTCGCCAAACACGCCACGTTGCTTGGGGTTTTGCAAGACGTTCTGTAAAGTCTTTAATTCATCAGCCACGCCAATAACACGTTTATTAGTCTCGTCTAGCTTAGCCAGCCTCTGAGTAACGTCCGAGACTAATTTGGCGCTCTCGCTTAGCTGCTTTTGCATCGAAGTTTGCATCGATAAATTATTATGCTCTAGTTTATCGCCAACTGTTTGCTGCAAATTATTAATACCCCTAGAAAGTTCAGTTACATCACTTTTTAATAGTTCAACCGCACTAGAACTTTTCAATTCTCTTAATCTTTGATTTAAAACATATAAAATAATACCAAAGCCAAGAATAATCACGCCCAAAACAATATAAAAAGTTATTTGATCCATATTAACAGTATAGCACTACAAGGAAATAGCGACACGCACGGCTATAATGATAATCGTAATTATTGCCAGTGCCGGAATAACACGATTATATCGAGCTATCCACGAAAACAAAGTGTATGCCAAAGCATATAGTAAAATATTCCAGGCGATTATTTCAAACCAAACCAAGCCACTTGTTAAGCCGGCCAAACTCCACAAAGCCAGACCAGACGCCAGCGCAATAATAAGCGGCTGAAATATCGATAAACGTAACATAATGACAACACCTAAGGTAGCCGTTAAAATTGTAGCAATATCACCAGAAACATTAATTGAATCAACAAAAATTCCAATAAAAGCCGTCAAACACCAATACAATAGCCCTATTGAAGCGCCTACTGAAGCTACTTTCCATATCGAATATGCCGCGCTGAACGTCTGTGGTTCTGCATCTTCTATAATAACCTCTGCCATGATATACCTCCGTATAAATTTAAATCTATTATACGTTGTTATTTCTTTATTGGCAAAGCTATTTTCAAATTAGCAAATCGATACTTAGACCCAAGATACCAAACCGAGCCAATTAAAGCTATCACTATACCGCCAATAACATCAGCTGGAGTATGAACAAGCGCCATAACCCTGCCGACACTAACAATAAAAACTAAAGACACTAGAATCAATGTAATTAAAACTTGCCTCGTCTCGAACCAAGCAGCACAAGCGATAGCAGTTAAAAATAAAGTGTGATCAGATGGAAAACCAGGGTTATTCAAAAATGAAGCCCCGGCCGAAGCTCCTAGTATTTCAAAAGGACGGCTAGACGAAGGTTGATAAATCGATCCTATTAATTTTGCCAATAAATATGCAGTTAGCCCTGCCATTAAAATTCGCTTATAGGCATCGAATCTCTGACTTTTTGGTATTTTAAATACTAATGCGTAAATTCCGATTAAAACGACTGGAATAACCGCCCCATCGGCAATAATTCGTATTGCAAGTTCTTGATTCATATAACTAGATTAACACAAGCTATTACACCATGCGACTCTATATATCTTATATAGCTGAGTTATAAGAGAGGCTAAGGTCTAAGAGTGCCTGCAAATACCTGCCAGGCAAGTAAAGTTTTAGCGACTAAACTCAAAATTATATAAGCTTGTTCACCATAAAGATAATTTTTCCATGGCCCGATTTTTTTGTATTGTAATACCATATTAATTGCAAAGCAGTTAAAGAATATAAAAATAGATACAAATATCCAGTATACGAAATCTGGCGCGCGACTTCCATTGTCTGCGCCCATCCACATATAAAATGCAACCGCGATCCACGGAGTTAATCCAGCCAAACAACCAATCCAGTAACTTAACCAGTTAGTCTTTTTAGTCGTCTGATTATGAACTTCCATAACTAAACCTAGTAAATTCATAACGGCCACTAAAGTAAATACCATTAACAAGCTCATAACATCATATATACCAACCAGCATAGATATTGCGACCATCATTATGCTGGCAGAAAGCGAATATTCGATCCAGCGAGCTTTATTAATCCCCTTCGTCAAATCTTCGTTATACTTTTTGTTATAAACTGTTGCAATAATAAAATGAGCGGCCGCAGATAAGAACAGAAATAGCGCAATCAACATTGGCAACGATAGATCGAACAGTACTTTTGCCGTAGGCTCCAAACTCTGTGTAAAAATATTAAACTTAAGGTATGACCCAGTAACTGGTAACGTAAATACCCGGCTAAGCACCAATATTGCAATCGCTTGCGCTAGGTGTAGCCCTCCCATTGATAAGTTAAAGTTTCGTAAGCTTTGTTTAGTTATAGTCTTACTCATGCCTAGATTATATCATAATAATAAATGAAAAAAATGTTAAGTATATTACAACTTTTTACCAAAAAAATGAGCTCTTAGGTCATCTTCTAATAAATCTAAAATAGTTAATACCATAGGAAATTCAGGGAACATTTTATGTATTCTGGCGTTGCTTATCTTTAACGATTCATTAAACGAGTCTAGATCTTTTATGTCAAAATCCTCTTTAATAGTACTGGCGTCTCCGGCCATAATATTCATGACGCCAGGCATTAGTTTATCAATTAATCGTACAAAACGCGCCTCTGGCTCCAATTGTTTTTCATAACGTCTTAATAAACTCGAAGTGTACACTGGCAATTCTTTCAGTAATCTTTCAGTAGCTATTTTCTCAGCCGACTCTTTGCTAGAACGATCTTTTTCACTAATTTTATAAGTGCTGACATCACCAGTATATAACTCTGGTAAATCATGCACCAAGCTAAACTGCGAAACCAGCCCAATGTCTAATTCTGGATAATACTCGGCTGCAACTTCGGTTGCGGACAAGGCCAAATGAAAACTATGCTCTGCATCATTTTCCCTGTTGCCATCCGAATACCTAGGTACTCTATTAATCTCGGATATACCTTCGGCTATTCGCCCCAAGGTCATTAAAAAATCTTTAGTCTGCTTGGCGTCTTTAATACTAAAATTATTACTCATAATTTGTTTATATTATTCCCGTTTACGTAAATTAGCAAATATACCCTACAATACACTAAATTGACTATCGTAAAGTTCAGCGTAATAACCTTTTTGATCCAGTAATTCAGCGTGTGTGCCTTGTTCAATAATATTGCCGTCCTTCATAACCAATATTACATCGGCGTTTCGAATTGTCGATAAACGATGGGCAATCACAAAACTTGTACGTCCATGACTGAGCTTGTCCATTGCTGATTGAATTAAAGCCTCGGTACGCGTATCAACCGAACTAGTAGCTTCGTCCAAAATTAGCATTGGCGCATCTGCTAGTATTGCCCGCGCAATTGTTAACAGTTGCTTTTCACCTGCGGATATATTATCAGCCGTTTTGCTAATAACAGTTTCGTAACCGTCTGAAAGTGTATTGATAAAGTGATCAACATGCGCAGCTTTTGCGGCTGCAACGATGTCTGAACGCGAAGCATTAGACTTACCATAAGCTATATTTTCAGCAATTGTACCCTGAAATAGCCATGTGTCCTGCAAAACCATGCCAAACAATTTGCGTACATCATGACGTTTCATGGTTGCAATATCAACACCATCAATACTAATTGATCCGCTATCGATATCATAAAATCGCATCAACAAGTTAACAATAGTCGTCTTGCCGGCACCAGTTGGACCAACAATTGCAACATTTTGTTTAGGCTTAATGTGAGTCGTAAAATGTTTGATAATTGGCTGGCCCGCTTCATAACCAAAGCTAACATCGTTCAAATCAACTTGGCCTTTGATTGACTTAGGCGCAGGAACAAAGCTTAGCTCTGGCTTTTCTTCTGATTCATCCAAAAATTCAAAAACTCGTTCGGCCGCCGCTGCCGTAGCCTGCAATATATTAGCAATATTAGCAGTTTGAGAAATTGGTTGAGTAAACTGATTCATGTATTGAATGAAGGCCTGAATATCGCCAATACTAACTTTGCCATTAATTGCCAACCAACCACCGACGACAGCCACGCCGACATAGCCCAAATTACTAATGAATTGCATAATCGGCATCATCAATCCTGACAGGAATTGTGATTTCCAACCACTTTCGTAAAGTTTTGTATTAATACCATTAAACTCGTCAATTGATCTTTGCTCGCCATTAAATGTTTTCACAATCGCATGGTTCGAAAACATTTCATCAATATGCCCATCGATTTCACCTAGCGCGGCCTGTTGTTTATCATAAAAGCGCTGTGACCTTTTTACTATAAAGCTAATCAAAGCCACGCTTACTGGCAACACCAAGATCGCAATCAACGTCATCTGCCAACTAATCGAAATCATCATCGCCAAGATACCAATGATCATAATTATAGACGTAATAAGTTGTGTCATACTCTGGTTAAGATTCTGACTGATTGTCTCGACATCATTAGTAACGCGGCTAACAATATCGCCATTTTCGTGTTGATCAAAATAGCTCAATGGTAAACGTGCTACTTTTTCAGATATTTGACGACGAAATTTATAAGTTACTTTTTGCGAAACATTTGTCATTACCCAGCCTTGTGCATAACTAAATATTGCACTGGCTATATATAGCCCGATTAACGACAGTCCAATAATAGCAATTGTGTCAAAATTAATGCCAGCATGACTCATCAGACCTTTGATAATCTCGTCCGTCATATGTCCCAGTATCTTTGGGCTGGCAATTGCAAAACCGGTGCTAATTATTGCGCATATCGCAACAAATATAAGATGTCCCCAATATGGTCGCAAATAACCAATAATCGTTTTCATGGTCTTTTTAAAGTTTTTGGCTTTTTCAGGAGTTCCGCCTCTTGACATCCCCGGAGGTCCGCCGCCAAATCCTGCTGCTGGTCGTTTCTTTTCCATAATTATCTGCCCTCCACAAGTTCGTTAGCTGATAATTGTGATTCGGCAATCTCTTTATAAACGGACGATTTTTTCAATAATTCATAATGTGTACCAATACCAACAACTTTACCATTATCTAACACTATGATTTTTTCGGCCTGCATGATTGTGCTAATTCGCTGTGCAACAATAATAAACGTAGCTTTTGAAGTTTCTTTTTTCAAGGCCCTACGTAAAGCTGAGTCTGTTTTAAAATCAAGCGCCGAGAAGCTATCGTCAAATAAATAAATTTGAGGTTTTTTAGCAAGAGCTCTGGCAATAGATAGGCGTTGCTTTTGACCACCAGACAAATTATTTCCGGCTTGGGCAATTGGACTTTCCAGCCCATCTTTTAATCCCTCGATAAATTCATCTGCCTGAGCAGTTGAAGCTGCTTTTTTAAGCTCTTTATTGTCGGCTTCGGGCTTGCCATAAGCAATGTTTTCAGCAACAGTACCTGAAAATAACGATGCTTTTTGAGGTATATAGCCAATATTACTGCGCAAATCTGATTGCGAAATATCACGAATATCAACTCCGTCAATCTGAATAGAACCGCTAGTAACGTCATATAGACGAGGAATTAAATTCAAGATTGTCGATTTACCACTACCAGTACCCCCGATAATTGCCGTAGTCTGGCCAGGTTCGGCCGTAAATGAAATATCAGACAAGACCTTCTGTTCAGAGCCAGAATATCCGAAATCAACATCTTTAAATGTTACTACGCCATTTATTTTTTTAGGTAAATGAGTTGGTTTTGCGGGATCGTTAATTATTGGTTTAATTGCCAAAATTTCATTTATTCGTCGCCCCGACACTGCCGCCCTAGGCACCATAATAAAGACTATTGAAATCATCAAAAACGCCATAATAGTTTGTGCTACATATTGAATCAGTGCAAATAAATTACCAACCTGTAAATTACCACTGCTAACTATATACGAACCGGCCCAAACTACAGCAACCGAAGCCAACCCCATTACCAGCACCATAAACGGCTGTACTAATATCATTACACGGTTTACAAATATATTTAAACGAGTCGATTCAAGATTAGTTTTGTTAAACTTTTCTTGTTGACGCTCGTCATTGTTATATGCACGAATTACTCGTACGCCAGTCAACATTTCCCTGATTTGCAAACTTAATTTATCAACAATTTTTTGAATAATTGTGAATTTTGGAATCACGATAAAGAACAAAACAACAATTAAAGTCGCCAATGCACCAATTGCCAGCAGTACAATCCATGACATCGATGGCGCTAGTTGGTGCGCCTTAATAACAGAACCGATCCCCATAAATGGTGCCAAAAAAGCCATACGAAGGACCATAGCTATAACATTTTGGATCTGTTGCATATCATTAGTCACCCTAGTAACTAGCGAAGATGATGAAAAAGTATTAAATTCGCTTAACGAAAAATTCTCTACTTTTATAAAAGTCGCTTCGCGTAGGCTACGAACATAACCAGTCGAGATTCTTGCCGCGATAAAGCCCACAACAATTGCACAAAGCCCACCAAATAAGGTTAATAATAACATCCAAAAACCATTATTCCAAACCGCAGCAAGATCTTTGCCGATAATACCTTCGTTTATGATTTTTGCTGTGTAATCTGGCAAAGTCAGGTTGGCATAAGATTGCCCCCAGACAAAAAGAATCAACGCAGCTAACCACAACGTATAAGGCTTAAAATATTTAAACAAATGATTCACTATACCGATATCCCCTTTAAAGTTTTTATATTCATACTAATCATACAAATTATACTAAATTTTTGTAATTACGTATACTACTTTTTTAAGGCATACACATAATAAAAAATATATGGATTAATAAGTAAGTTTAATATTGGTCAATACATGTTATTATTTTTATATTATGTCGTATAGCAACCCGGAAAATACTCAACATACAATACTTGGACCCAACCCAAATACACTTAAACAACAATCTTTAAGTATATACGAACAAGTTGATGATAGAGAAATTGAATATGGCCCAATATACGAGACAGAACCTGGGCATTCCAATAAAATGGGTATCAGCGTTGAGCCTAACGGATGTAACGTTGCAGTCCAAGCTGGTACGGCAGACATCGTTGATATCTGTATTTATGATAATGAAGACCACAATAAAGCAATTGAACGCCGAAGACTAACAAAAGAAGGCGGTAAAGATGGTGTTTTTTGTGGTTTTGTTCCTGACATGAAAGTTGGTGACATATATGGTATCCGCGCTGACGGCGAATGGGATCCAGCAAATCAAAAATACTATAATTACAACAATCTATTAATCGATCCTTATGCTAAAGCCATTACGGGATCTTTTGATGCGATAGCTAATAAGTACCTAAGCAAAGGAGATTCAGCCCCATACGTTCCAAGATGCGTTGTTGTTGATGAATATTTTGATTGGGGTGATGATAAAAAGCCTAATATTCCAAAAGAGAGAGCAATAATAACTGAAGGCCACGTAAAAGGAATGACCAAGTTGCGCGATGACATACCAGAAAATCAGCGCGGCACATACGCTGGTGTTGCAAGCGAGATATTTATAAAACATCTAAAAAAAGTTGGCTACACAACTTTGGAACTTCTTCCAGTGCAGCATTTTCTGACAGAAACTCACCTGCAAGAAAAAGGACTAACAAATTACTGGGGCTATAATACTATTGGTTTTTTCGCACCTCACGCCGAATATTCCAGTAGTGGCCAAAATGGTGAACAAGTAAACGAATTTAAAGAAATGGTCAAAAAATTACACCAAGCTGGTATAGAAGTTCTCTTGGACGTTGTCTATAACCATACACCCGAAGGATCAGAAGAAGGCCCTATCCTTTCGTTTAAGGGACTTAATAATGATCTATACCATTTCGACGAAAATGGTAAGCATTGTAACTATTCTGGCTGTGGCAATACCATCAACGCTTCCTCTGATGCTGGGTTTGACCTGATATTAGAATCACTACGATACTGGTCTGAAGATATGCATGTTGATGGTTTTAGATTTGACCTGGCACCAGCATTGGCACGAGAACAACCATATGGAAACGTCAATATGGACGGGCGTCTAATGAAGGCTATCCAGAAGATGGGGGAAAAGAAAAATCTAAAAATTATAGTTGAGCCATGGGACTGCGAAACTTTCAGATTAGGTGAATTTAATAAAGGATGGCAAGAGTGGAATAGTAGACACAGAGATACTAAACGCGACTTTCTTAGAGGAGAAGGCAACCTAGGTGACTACGCGGGAAGTCATATTGATAATCGTGGCATAAATTATCTCAATGCTCATGACGGCTTTCCATTAATGGATTCGGTCAGTTATGACAACAAACATAATGTTCTTAATCAAGAAAATAACAGAGATGGATCAAATGATAATCGATCATCCAATTTTGGCTTTGAAGGCCCCACAGATAATAAAGAAGTTAACGACGCTAGACAGATAGCAATACGCAGCGCACTACTTTCTTTGGCTCTTTCAAGAGGAACGCCAATGGTTCCTCTTGGCGATGAAATGATGCGTTCTCAAAATGGGAACAACAATGCCTACTGTCAGGATAATGAGACATCATGGATAAATTGGAAATTATCTAAAGAACAAGGAGAATTGTTAGAATACACTGCTGAAGTCTTTAAATTTCGCAACGACCACCCAGTTTTTACAGATGACGAGGCGGTTGTCACATGGTTTCGTAGTGATGGTCACAAGTTCGAGCACAACGACAACGCCTGGAAGGACAGAAAAAAAGTTCTTGGTATGTTGGTGTCAGAAGTTGCATTGAATAATTACTTTCTATACTACGCAAATGGGACAAGAGAAGACCAAGAAATTATTCTACCAATTAACCAGCCATACGCTGGTGAATACGTGTTCGAAATCAAAACAGACGGTGAAGTATTGTCCGAAGATGAAAAAATAATCGATACTAAGTTTGTCATCAAGGCATTATCGTCAGCATTATTAAGACGCAAACAAAAGCACTAAAAAACTTGGTTCGAAAGTCTCGCTCGTGTTAAAATATATGGTAGCAGATAGGAGTATTTAAAGTGTTTAATAAAAAAGCAAATACCATACAAAGTTCGACCGACAAATTACCAGAATTCAGTTATATCGGAAAAAATGATATCTATATGGATAGTGCTTGTCAAAGCATGCGCCCTCAACCAGTAATTGATGCGTTAAATAATTATTACACAACTTATAATGCCTGTGGCGGACGAGTTAAATACAAGTGGGGTCAAAAAGTTGATTCACAAATTGAAGAAACACGTGAATTAGTGATTGATTACCTAGGTTTGTCTGTTAAAAAGTATGTTTGTTCTTTTACTCTTAATACAACCTATGGATTAAATCTGATTATGAACCAATTACCTACGGGAATTTATGAACAAGTAACAACCAGTGAAATTGAGCACAATTCCGTTTTTTTAACTACGATCGAGCTTAGTAAAAGACTCAAAATAAAACGTAATCTTCTAAAACGCGCGGATGATGGTAGTTTAATTTATTCCAAAAGTGACCTAATAAAAGCAGTTGTCGTTGTCAATGCCGCTTCAAATATCGACGGAAGATTACTGCTAAATATCAAACAGCTTATTAAGGACACTCATGATGCTGGCGGAATTGTAATAATCGACGCAGCTCAAGCCATGGCTCATTACCGTGAATTACTAAGTGGTTGCGAAGCCGATGCATTTTGTTTTTCGGCACATAAAATGTACTCTGCTTCTTTGGGTGGAATCGTTATTCAAAAAGATTTATTGCACTCATTAGATAAATACTTTGTTGGTGGTGGCATGGTTTCGGCTGTCCAAGAACAAAATTACCAATTGTTACCTGACGATATCGCTAGTTGGCTAGAACCAGGTTTACAGGCATATGGCGAAATTATAAGCCTCAAAAACGCTATAAACTGGTTGAAAACTGTAAAACCATCAGGTATGGAACCGGCTGATTACATTGCAAAGATGTCTAGACAATTACACCTTGGTTTATCAGAGATTCCCGGAATTGTAATGCTCAATAATAAGCCAACATCCGTAATTAGCCTTTATCATAAAAAAGTAGACGCACATCGTTTGGCTATATTCTTATCGGCAGCTGGAATTATGACACGCAGTGGATATTTTTGCTGCCACTATTACCTACTAGAAAAATTATCAATGCCGCCGCTACTAAGATTTTCGATCGGACTTCACAATACCGAAGATGATATAACTAAAACCATTGAAACAATGAGAAAGATAACAAAAGGTTAATAATGTTTTGTATTGCAGCTTTCATAGTCCTTGCCATAATTAGTATATTCTCGGCTAGTCAACGTAAATTAGCTAAAAAAGCCTGGAGCTGCACAATGCGTCGGGTTACATTCCGTCCATGCGATTCATCATTCAAAGAGGAAACTAAAAATAAAATTCTTAGCCATGTCGCCAATAAAACACCTCGATTAGTCAAAGTTGCCGATATCGGCATAGAAGTCGCATCTTTTGCACTAGTTATATTTACAATTTGGAGTTTATTGGTGGTTATCCAAAGCGGCTTGAACTTATTTGTATGGGGAACATGCAACCCGTCAAATGCTTCATCCTGCAGCCTAAGTGCCGAAACTTGCTCGATAGATAAAACTCAAAAAAGCCTTTGGGACTTAACACTGGAAGGTAAACCTTACGAATGGTTCGTAAACGGAGCTCAAAGTTTTGGCAACACCGTCGCCAATATACCAACTCGTTTACAGAATTGGGATGCCAATAATTATCTACCTCAAAATGCAACTTATTATTATAATAAAGATAACGCAAAGCCTACGGCACTAGAAATAATCGACCCGGGCTGTTCGGTATGCGCCAGATTATTCAAAAATATTAAAGACGTGGGCTTTGAAAATAATTACAATCTTACATACATCGCATACCCTATTAAAAAACCAGACACCAACAACGAATATAAATTCCCAAATTCATACTTAATAACCAGCTATCTTGAATCATTAAAGATAAATCCACTAGAGAATCAAAAAACTCCATCCGATTGGCAGATATTAGAGCGTGTCTTTACGTGGAAAGACGACTCGGGTATGACATACCAACTCAAGATTAACTCATCAATGAATACCGATCAGACTAAAGATTTATTACATGAATGGCTAAAAGATATTGGCTATAACGCAGCTCAAATTGTTCAGATAGACACTGATGCCGATAGTCAAAAAGTTACAGATATCATTAACCAAAATAGACAAATTGTCGAAAAAGAAATTAAAACTGTCAGTATACCAACTATTATCTTTGCTGGCCACCGACACGATGGTCTGGTCAAAACTGGTGATTTAAACTAAACAGCACAGCTCTTGAACACAACGATACACAAGAATATAATCTAGATATCAAACAAAGGAGGTCATCGTGGATAATTCGGATAACCAAACAGACATTCAACAGCACTCAGAATTAGTAAATAACTATAAAAATACATTAATAAACACCCCAGACAAAAGATGGAGCGTCAAAAGAATAATTCTTATAATAATAGGTGCATTTGTAACTTTTGCAGTTGCATTAGCGGTCATATTAAATATATCTACCAGCGCTCCACTAAAAGTAAGTGGCGAGTTAGTAGCTGCGGTCCAAGCCAATAATTCAACTGCGGCTTATGAGCTTCTGGCGGATGACGTAAAAACTACAGTCGATCCTAATGATCTTGCGGTAATAGTAAAACAATACTCAGAATTACTAACAGGCAAACCAAAGGTAGAAAATAAAGAGATTAGTAATGGAAATTCCAGCTCTAATTCTGCAAAAATAACATATAGTATTACTGGAAACGACAATGCAACTTACGAATTTACAGTTAATCTAGTACAAAAAAATGGCGTTTGGAAAATATTAAGTTTTGATAATTCCAAGAAGTTATAGCTTATTGCTAATACAGCACCCCTGAATTATAATTAAAATATGAAAAAATGGAGTGTAGTAATAATATTGGCCGTGGCGCAATTCGTCATGGTGCTCGACGGTACAGTAATGAACGTTTCAATATCAACCGTAGTTAAGGACCTAGGGACATCGGTCGGATCATTGCAAGCAGCAATTACCTTTTATACATTAACTATGGCCGCCTTAATGTTGATTGGTGCCAAATTATGTGGTAAATGGGGCTTAATGCGCGCTTTTACGATTGGTTGTGTAATCTATGGAATCGGCTCATTAATTACTGCTTTAAGCCCGAATATTTTTAGCCTATTTATGGGCTGGTCAATTATCGAAGGTTTAGGCGCTGTACTAGTTATCCCAGCCGTAGCATCATTAATTGCCGTTACATATAAAGGTAAAGACCGAGTTATCGCATATACCATTATCGGCGGTATCAGTGGCGTAGCGGCCGCCGCAGGTCCTTTAATTGGTGGCTTTTTGACAACTTACCTATCTTGGCGTTATGTTTTTGCAGCCGAATTCGTAATTATGGCATTCATATTGCTATCTTCCCGCAAGTTCAAAACTGGTACAAAACCGACAAGTACAAAACTTGATATTCCAAGCTCTATTTTGTCAGCCACAGGGCTAGTCATGCTAGTTTATGGAATGCTACAAAGTAAAGAATGGGGATGGGTAACTCCAATCTCTAAACCAGAAATATTTGGTCAAGTAATTGCACCTTTCGGAGTTTCAATTGTCGCTTTTATGATTATAATCGGGATAATTATACTTAAACTATTTTATGACCGCCAAAATAAGCTTGAAGCCGAAAATAAAGACCCGCTTTTGGAAGTTTCCTTATTTAAAATTCCAGAATTACGTTCCGGTTTATTCGTATTAATGTCTCAGTATGTTACGACAGCCGCTATATTCTTTATCGTTCCGATTTATCTACAAATGATTATTGGTTTGAACGCACTAGATACCGGTATCAAGATCTTACCTCTGTCGTTTGCTCTAATAATATCGTCAATTTTTGGATCTAAATTAATTCGAAAATACAGTCCAAAACAAATTATCATAGCTGGCCAATTAATGTTACTTGCAGGTTCGATCACTTTGCTAGCTGCTATCGACCCAAAATTAACTGGTCCAGCCTTTAGTATTGCTATGTTATTTGTTGGTGCCGGGCTTGGGCTGCTCGCTTCACAAATTGGAAATGTGAATATGTCATCAGTTAGCGTAGACAAAGCCAGTCAAATTGGCGGGATGTCCGGTACTTTCCAGAACCTAGGTTCTTCACTCGGAACGGCACTAATTGGTTCAATACTAGTCGTGGCATTAACAAGTGGATTTGTTAACAACATCGATCAAAGCAACCTACCAACGGACGTAAAAACCTACATATCTCAACAATCAAAAACAGGCGTTGCAATCGTTCCCGTTAAACAAGTTTCACAATTCGCAACATCCAAGGGTTTAAACCAACAAGAATCCACTAATATAGCCAATATTTATGAAGAATCACAACTACAAGGCCTTAAAAAGGCTATTTTCTATCTCGTGGCAATTGCTATGTTATCATTATTATTGTCGCGCAAGATTCCAAATAAGATATTAGCCTAAATGCTTGTATGATCACTGACAGATTTTCTATGGCGGACATTCCGACGTAAAATTGCCAACAGATCAATTATTTGAGCTAAGCTCTCTCGTGTCCAATTTCGCGTTAGAACAATCATAGCCACTATTATCAGCGCAACTAACACAACTATTCCAGTACCGTAAGGAAGGCGCGTTAATAACTCCGCAACTGCACCCATAGCTGCAGCGCAAGGAATAGTAATTAGTCAGGAATTGCGGTTCGGGAATTTAACTATAAATGATGACAGTTTAGACTTCGATATTTCCGAAATTGATAGTATATAACCTGAGTTCGACATAAGGTTCTCTTTTTGTTCCCATGTGTGCATCCGTTAGATGCACACCCACTATGTCTGAACTTTTAATAACAGATGTGGATTTGTGGGTTGCACCGTACCTAAATTTTACAGAAAGAGCTAAGATTTAAGCATTGACAGTAGTCGTTATGTCGAACTGGGGTTAAATATAATATCTAGTTCGTTTAGCCTTCTCAAACCCAGATGATGAACAAAACTTTTATAAATAGGACGAAGGGAATATCTCCGGTAAGAGGTAATTAAAAAAATCACTTCAATTTTTCACGGACAAGCTTAACGACGTCTTCTAATTTCCAGTCGGATTTCACCAAGTAGTCATGCGCTCCTAACGCTATAGCATCGGCTAATAATTTATATTCACTAAAATTCGTCAGCATTACAACTTCGATGTCTTTGCCGATAGGGTCTTTGCGAAGTTCTCGCAACATTGAGATTCCATCCATAACTGGTAAATTAATATCAAGCAAAATTAGCGCTGGATGTTCTGCCAATGCCAACTCAAGTCCAGCCTTCCCATCCATTGCTTTGACGATACTGAATCCCTCCAAAGTTAATTTGTCATAAAGTACATTTAATAACGGAACTTCATCTTCAACAATTAATATTATTTTATCCGATTTCATATTCTTAGCCCCATTTCTCTTTCTTTATTTGTTGCTATTTTGACAGGAATTGACATATAAAAAGTCGTACCCTTATTCTCTTTTGACTCAAACCAAACTTTGCCGCCATAATTGTCGATAATCATTTTAATAATATATAGTCCCAACCCCGTACCTTCTGTTATTTTGGTTCTAATATTATCTGCTCGAAAGAATTTAGTAAAAATTTGACCCTGTTGCTGCCGAGGGATTCCATAGCCATTATCAGAAATTTTAAATAAAATGCTTTCTTTTTTATAAATCGAATAGTCCATGTGAATATTTCCCTTATCTGGCGTATATTTTATGGCATTTGATAACAAGTTTTGCATAACCATTCGTACCAGTTTGGGATCAGCGTATATGCTTGGAATCTTTGTATCGAAAGTAAATGATAATTTGATTTTCTTTTTATCCAGATTAATCGTTTGCTCTTTGATAACATCACGAGCTATATCAATAGTACTAACAGATTCTCGATTCGGTTTCAAGGTTCCTAATTCCAATCGCGAAACGTCCAACAGGGAATTTACCAGTTCGACCATATGCTCACTACTGGTATAAATTTCCTGCAAGTATTCAGTTTGCTTTTCTGATACAGCGCCAACGTCACCAGATAATAACATTTCGACATACCACTTAATAACTGATAGGGGCGTGCGTAGTTGATGAGAGGCGATAGAAACAAATTCAGTTTTGGCTTTATCAACTTCACGAAAAGTTGAAATATTTTCCTCGGTAGCGACAAATATACCTTGACCTGGAATCGGCGTTATCGTGGCGACAACTGTATATAGCTTACCATCGCGTCGTCGATTCACAATAACTTTTTTAGCCGAACCGCCTTTTTTTAGATGGTTCCATAACAACGCATAACCATCGCTTGGCATTAAACCGCCCCAAATCCGTGGAGTTTTACCACGAATTTCATCAAAAGTATAGCCAGTGATATCCGTAACAGCTTGATTCGCAAATAAAATACGGCCGTTACTATCAGTCAGAATAACATGATTTGATAACTGTTGGACTGATTGCATAAAAATATCGCTAATACCAGAAAATGCTATAGTCTGACCTTTGTTTTTATGACTAAAATAATCCGAAAACCGTTTTTCCAGCTTTTTAGTCTGAGCTGTTTGCGGATAGTTTTCCTCATAATGCAATTTAGTAAGCGGTACACCGCTTTTTACTAATATATCTGTAACAATATTCACAAAATCTTGGGATCCAGCAATGAATATTGGCAGATTACATAATTTTTTGGTTATACAATTAAAATCCGACTTTTGTGGTTTTGCCTGACTAAAATGAAGTTCGTAATTAAATTTTTTTGAAAGTCTTTTAATCTGTTCCTGAAAATACGAAATAACATTATTTTTGTCGTCGTAAATGAATAGTTGGCAGCCCTGTGAAGCACCTGATCGTAGAATCGACAAAAAGGGTGCAATGCTAGCTTTTTCAGCAATCATAACACAATCATTATCCGAAACAATAAATGCTGAACCCATTGGACCAATAATATCTACACTATCGCCAGACTTTAGTATATTTAACTTTTTAATGAAATTATCATCTGTTAATTGGAATATGATATCGATTTGTTTGTCATTACGTTCTGTCGCTATTGAATAAGCTTTACGATCAATAGTTCCGAAATATTTCGTTAATTCCGGTAGCACCAACCAAATATATTGACCCGGTGTAAAAATAAAGCCTACAGGTCTTTCAAGTGACAAAATAACAGTGTTTTTGGTGATTTTTGTTTTAGCAAGAACCGTAACATGAAATCTGGGCTCATAATCAATATTGGGCAAATCTGACCAAGAATTATTTTGCTTTGATGATAATGGATTTGTACTAGACATAGCGACTTTGCCTTCCAATGTTTTATAATTTCATTATACCAAACTAATTATATTTACGGAATAAATTGCTTATGCTGTTAATTTTAATTATTACAATGTTCTATTTTGGCCGAGGATAGTAGACGCGTTTCAGGAAAGCCTAGCTACGTTTTTAGCACAATTACATTCGTTTTATTTATAGCCAACTCTTCTTTTAATTTACGACTAGCACCATATTCTGGTTCTTCAACGTGGTCAAAACCACCATTGGCTCCACAAATTCTAATTTTCTTTTATAACTAAAACTTTGCCTCTTTGTCTCGTATAATCGCCCTCGCAGAAACTCTATAAAATGCGTTTGGATACATATTGATAATATAACAAAGCCCAAAAGCGAACTATCCGATCAAATCTAGATTTTGATTTAAGATAATTGGCTCAAATCCTTCAATTTCATCTTTAAGCATTCCTTCGGGTACGTCGTTATACATATAGATTCTCTTATCCGACCGAAACGCGTCATACATCTCAAGAAACGTTGCCCCTCCTACATAATTCCTCTGGTCGTTTTTATCGAAGTTCAAAACAAGCACTGCATCATTTTGATTAATTACAGCTTCACTATGTTTAATCATGTCTGCTTTCCATTCTGAATGTTCCTTTTTACCAATTTCACGATATCGCGCTTCGGTTTCTGGATCATCAAAACAATTTGGAAGTGAAATTATATGATCAGCTTTTTCTAAAGCTTGCTTGATTGGCATCACTTTGTCGTAAAAAGCTTTACTGCAAATAATGAAAATTTTCATAAGGTAATTATAGCAAACTCAAAAGCACCCAAACCAACAAATATTCTATACTAATGACAATATATGTGTTTGAGCGGAATTGGTAGAAAAAGCAAGATAAGATTAATTGTGAATCATAACAAAACCTTAGCCAATTATTGCTCTAGTAGTGTTAGTTTGATTAGTCCCTGAATCTTATAGACCACCACCATTTTGTGTAATACCAAAAAGCTTATCGAGTTACAGATTACTTCACTAAAGTGATAGAAATTCTTCTAACTCTCTTTTTTTAGCTTCAGCCTCTTCGTCATCCTCAAGTTCTCCAGCTTCTTCAAGTTCCGCATATCTTTTCTCATGTTCGTCGGGAATCTTTGATAAATCTAAACCGTAGCTTTCACACGCAGTGCCATCGACAGGTTTACCAATAAAATCACAATAACATCCAATTATTGCTTCTCCTCCAATGAGACCAATTATTCTTGTCTCAGATTGATAACAATTTTTACACTCAGCTTCTAGCGGTGGATAGATAACCCCACCCTTCTCAAATGCATGTATAATTGTTTTTTTTATTGAAATAATTGTATCCTTTTTTACTATTATATTATGTTGTTATTTTTATATTTACAAGCTTAAGCGAATAAGACGCCAAGTTAAATCTTTTCGATAAGCGTTAAAGTGGCGAATATTAGTTGACACACTGAGTAGAAACTCGATCTTTTTTCTTTGGCTAGAATGGAGGAATATCAACCATAGACTCCTTCACTCATTCGCGAAAAAACGTAAACACTTTTTTCGCTTCAATCACTTCGCCGAACCCCGCGTACTTTTGCTATGCAAAAACGGGAGTTCGGATCCCGACCATACAAGTTAAATTAAAATAACGACCACGCGGGTCGTTGTTTTAATTTGGCTGGGATGGAGGGATTCGAACCCCCGAATGTCGGCACCAAAAGCCGATGCCTTACCACTTGGCGACATCCCATCAGCAATACAAATTGTACACTAATCTGAGCGTCTACTCAAGTGTCGTATCTATTTTTTCTCGACAACCTTTGCTTCGACTTTAAAATATGAACGAATCTCATACAAAAAGTATGCGCCAATTGCTAGACCGATTGCGCCAAAGATAATACTAGGAATAAAACTGAACAAATTAAAGTTAATAATAGCATTAACAACCGTTGACAGTCCGCTAACTATTAATGTAATAAATAACAAATTCCAGCCTTTTTTCTTTAATTGCCTTAGTGGGCTTATGGCCATTGCGGTCAAAATAATAGTAGCGAACATAAAGACCAATGAGACTAACGACCCAACTATCCAAAAAAGATTATAACTAGATCCGCCATAGTAACCGGCGTAACCAGACGTCATCAATATTATTGGCAAAATAGAAACAAGAGCACCGATGAGTATCAACGCGCCAATCACTGACAATATTAACCCAACCAACACTATCCACCATACATTCTCTGCCAACCATTTTTGACCAGCTAATGGCAAATGTGGTAATGGCTTTAGCCAACCTTCGACTTTATTTTCTAGTTTGTTAATCGAGCTCATAACTTTACTCCCATTTAATAGCTCCATAATAGCTTCTTACTATTAATAAAACAACTATTTTTTAGGTTTAACGGGCCACATTCCCCAACTGGCCCAAGCTGCCAATAATCCAAGTGCGATACTGATAAATACAGTCCACCAACCAGGGATAAGATCAATTACGGTGCCTAAAAAACCAATATTTGGCGCGGTAATAGAGGTCAAGCAGATCCAAAGCGATAGCTTAAGCCACACCAAAGGAACAATCCAGCCTAAAACCATACTAATAATTCGCATCAAAGGACTAAGCCACATTCCCAGCAAAAACGGCAACGCAAAAACTTCGCTAATTACAATAATACTACCTAGCATATTAGCCGTCATTATACCGCCAGGTAAGCCAAATCCCCCTAGTAGCAATAAAAAATCATCAAAAGTGAATAATTGGCACAGAACTAAAATAATTAATATAATCGCGTAAATATAGGCGACAATTTGCGATTCACGGGTCTTTGGCTTTGGTGCTAGAGTTGCTTTTACAAAAATACTCATGCTAACAAGTATATGACTTGGCGCAAATAATCACAAATGTTGTTATTTTTGCTATTTTGCTTGCGCTTTTAAGCGTTTTCCAATAAAGTACCTATTAGCGAAAGTTACAAAAACAAACATAAAATTAAAAAGATGTTGTGACAGATCGCTCTACGATATATTCACCACAACGAAAAAAACGCCTCTATTGAGGCGTTTTGCTCTTTATTAGACTAAAAATTAAATAAAGCTTGGTTGGGATTAGCCGAACCAAGCTTTGCTTTTACCCTGCAATATTGATGTAAATAGAGCCTGCTACATAATTCATTACAATACTATAACAGCCATCTACTTGTGTCTTAGATGAATCACCCTTTATTACAGAATCTCCCTCCAACCACAAGATTTTTAATTCTGCCATGCAATTAAAACTGTAGTGAGTCCAAGACCCTTTGCTCGAAACTATTATTGAGGATGCTGGGACTATTATCTCCATATATTTCCCAGTACCACCCATATCCGAACAATAGAAACTAACCTTTGCGTCAATAAATCCCGAGCCCAAACTTTTCATGAGACCACACATCTCTTCGTAAGTTGGGCCTTTGTAAATCCAGTAACCTAAACTTGTTGTGGACACAATGCCCACCTCCTTTTAAAATATTTGCCTTTCGGCACAACACTATGATAACATATTTGTAATTATATCAATAATGTAATTTACTCAGCTTTAATTGAGTTCTGGGCCCGCCATTTGGCGATTTCAGCGTGATTACCGCTAAGCAGTACTTTTGGCACCTCTAGGCCATTAAACACCTCTGGGCGCGTATATTGAGGGAATTCAAGAGTTTCGCCATCACTAAAGCTCTCTATCGCCGTACTATTTTCTCCGCCCAAAACACCAGGAATTAAGCGGACTATGCTATCGATTATTGTCATGGCTGGTAATTCACCGCCAGTTAAAATATAGTCACCTACGCTTATCTGTTCATCAACAAGTGTCAATATACGCTCGTCATAGCCCTCGTAGCGACCACAGACAAAAATATAGTCATCGTTGTTACTGTCAGCCCATGATTGCGCCACAGATTGCTTCCAGCGCAGTCCACGAGGCGTCATTAGCACAACCTTAGCGCTAGAGCAGTATTGTTTAGCATCATTTATTGCCGCAAACAGAGGTTCGGGCATCAATAACATTCCATCGCCACCGCCATAAGGAGTGTCGTCAACTCGTTTACGAGGACCAAGCCCAAAATCACGTAAATTAATCAGGCGAAATTCAACCGCTTGCTGATTTTGCGCCTTCCACATCATAGAGCTATTTAACACGCCATCAAACATTTCAGGAAATAATGTAATTACTTGGATTTTTCTCATCACTAACTATCATAAAGTATTACCACAAAAAAACCACCCCTAAAGGTGGTATTTCTGACATATAAATCTCTCAACAATTATATTGTTGCTCGCATAGAGCTTTTGTCATTTCTTTTCTCGCAGTTCAAACAATTTGTTTGTAACTGTTTATGATTATATATCCAAGTCGTCTAGTTCTGCAAGCTCTTCACGAGTCTTTTTTGAGTAATCACTAGCGTTATCCACAGGTTCATCTGTTGAGTTCTCAACAGGCTCGCTAGATTGACTAACTGATGGTGTAGTATAAGCTTCGCGCTGATCATCATTATTCTCGATCTTTAGATTATAACGAGCATCATTTCGAGTACCAAGTGCGCGCAATAATGTACGCAAACTTTGTGCAGTTACACCGCGCTTACCGATGACTCGGCCTAAATCTTCAGGATTAACCGTAAGTGTCAAAAGAACACCTTTTTCATCAATTGAACGTTCTACTACAACGTCATCCGGATTTCCCACTAGGGATTTAACGATATATTCTATGAATTGTTGGTCTATTGTTGACATACTGCCCCTTCGCCTTTTTGGTCATTACTATTAACGTAATTTTATTGTATCACGTTAGAGCTTTCTTGGTTTGGCAAAAATCTATTCTTCTGTTGTCTGGTTTTTGCGAAGCTTATCTGTATGACGGATAGCTTTTGTCTTCGGATTAGCTTTTTTAACCCAGTCAGGCATTTTAACACCAGCGTCAGTTAATAATTTCACAAGTCGTGGTGATGGCTGCGCACCATTGTCTAGATATTTCTGAGCTAGTTCAACTTGAACCTTTGCTTCTTTGGTATGAGGGTTATAGTTACCGACATAAGCCACTACGCGACCACTAGATGGGTGACGTTGAGATTCTTGAACGGCCAAACGGTACATTGCGTAACCTTTGCGGCCGACGCGTTGTAAACGAATTGATAGCATAAATTATAATTTCCTTTTATCTTCTCTTAAAATGATTTTTTACTCTTGAGCAATATTACACTGTTTTGGGCTATAAGTCAATCAGTTACCGCGCTTAGCATATTCTTCTAGTGCAGCTTGGGCGGCTTGTTGCTGAGCAATTTGTTTACTATGACCACTACCTTTACCCATTAAATTATTACCGACATATACGCCCAAAGTAAAGATCTTGTCGTGATCTGGCCCAACCTCTTCGATAACACGATATTGAGGTGTTTGACCGTCTATGCGCTGAGATAATTCTTGCAAATGAGATTTAGCATCGCGCCAACTACCAGATTCTAAAATACTATCCAATTTACTGATAATATTTTTATGAATAAAAGTCGCTGCATCGTCATAACCGCGTTCAAGATAAATTGCGCCAGTTACAGCCTCGAAAGCGTTGGCAAGAATTTGTTGACGAGCACGATCACTACCTTGTTTTTCACCACGGCTCATGCGCACTAATGGTTCGTAACCAAGAGCAATACCAGCCGCACCGATACTTTCAGTTCTGACTAGTGCCGCACGCCAACTAGTTAATATCCCCTCTTGCTCGGTAAAGTTTTTGAATAAGAAGTCGGTAACTACTAATTCCAAAACTGCGTCGCCCAAGAATTCAAGTCGTTCATTATGTTCATTAACGCTTTTTTTGTGTTCGTTAACATAGCTTCGATGAGTCAAAGCGGTTATTAGAAACTGAATGTTTTGAAATTCAAAGCCTAATTTCTCTCTGGCAAAATCTTGATATGGTGCTGTTTGCATTCCGCTCATAAATTCTCCTGTCTAATTCGCTTCATTGCGAGTAACATTAATTTTCCGATGTCGTCATATTCAATGATGTCAAAGGCCTCTTTAAACTTAAACCATTTAAGATCGCTCATCCAATGGTCTTTTTCGGTCGCATCTGTGTCACCAAGCGCTTTGACTAAATAAATCTGAGTTGTCATCAAAACGAGCTTGTCAACGCGACGATAACGAAAGTGTATTTTACCTAACCAACCAATAACCTCAACGTCTGTAAGGCCGACTTCTTCACCGATCTCGCGTTTAGCAGTTTGCTCGGCGGTTTCACCTTCTTCGATATGGCCTTTTGGAATAGTCCAACGGTCTTTGCCGTCCTGAGCTAATAGAATTTCTACTCCGCCACTTTTATCACGGCGAAAGATAATACCACCAGCAGTTGGCTCGCGCACTATCTCTTGAATCTGGTTCTTTTTACCAAAATATTTTTTGAATTTATCAAACCGTGGTGACGTCGCCATTAGTTGTATCCTCTACAAGCGTACGATAAGCGGTGCCTAACACACCATTTATAAACTTGCTTGAATTATCAGAACCAAACGCTTTTGCCAGCTCAACCGCCTCGTTAATTGCAACTTTAGGCGGAATAACGTCTGCTTTATGCAGCAATTCGTATAAACCGATACGTAATATATTGCGATCGATTCGAGCAATCTGATCAATTGGCCAATCTGGTGCAATCGGCTGAATTTGCGTATCCAAATTAGCTTGCTCGGTTAATACGCCCTTTACGAGCATTTCAACGAATCCTTTGTCTTCTATTGCATTTTCGTATCTCTGTAGATTATGAGATAAAATATCATCAATATTTACCGTTTTATCTTCAGACTGTACGCGAAATTCATATTCGTATAAAGTCTGCAGAGCGACGATGCGACCTAAGTGGCGGTTGGATGCCATAGCGTTTTAGTTCTTTCTTTTATTATGTTAAAGGTAGCTAGCAGTCGCTTATTTAGCGAGAGCTTTGCCAGTTTCACGACGAGTTGTACGTGCTTTTACTGGTGATGTTTTGTTGACACGACGCGCTAGTTCAAGTCGCAGGTGACTGCGGCGTAAACCAGTTTTACGTGGGCTGGTCTGTTTCTTTGGTTGTCCCATAAAAAGAGCTCCTTTTAGGTTATTATATTAAAACTTGTACTTATTATAACGAAAAAAGCAGCATATCTCAAGCGGTAATAACAATATTAACCAATTTGCCAGGTACATAGATAACCTTTAGCGTCTCTTTGCCGTCTATAAACTTAACTACATTCTCTTGAGTTAAGGCTAAGTTTTTAATCTCTTCATCTGAAGTATCCTTCTCGACTTCAAGCTTTGCTCGTAATTTGCCGTTTACTTGGACAATAATTGTCGATATATCTAATTGCAGATATTTATCGTTCCATTCTGGCCAATGATCGATGTGGATTGTGTCGCTATGACCAATTTGGCCCCATAATTCTTCGGTTATATGCGGCGCAAATGGTGATAAAATCTGCAATAAACTTTCTATTGCAAACGTCCAAGCTGGTGATTTGCCAATATTTGAACTGATTTTTAATTTGTAATAACTATTAACCGCTTCCATCATGGCCGAAACCGCAGTGTTAAACTTATCATCATTTATATCTTTGGTAACTTTTTTCGCAGTGCGGTGAGCAATAGCTAATATCTCTTTTTCAGCAGAATTATCTAAATTAATCTCACCTGCTTCGATATACTCTTGGGCTAGTGTCCAAACACGATTAAGAAAACGATACGTACCCGGTACGCCGCGAGTATCCCAAGGGGCTTCTAGATCATAAGGCGCAATAAACATTTCATAAACGCGCAAACTGTCTGCTCCGTAACCACTGTCCATAATTTCGAGTGGATCAATCGTATTGCCCTTTGATTTGCTCATTTTCGTGCCGTCAGGTGCCATAATATAGGCGTTGTACATCATTCGCTTGAATGGTTCTGGAATAGAAACTAAACCGATTTTATAGAAAAATCGCATCCAAAAACGTGAATATAGCAAATGTGCCACAGCGTGATCTGCGCCATTATAAAAATCAACTGGGCCCCAATGTTTTTCAACCTCTGGATCCCAAGCTTGCTTGTCATTAAATGGATCAAGATAACGTAGGAAATACCAGCTACTACAAGCGTAGCCATCCATAGTGTCGGTCTCGCGTTTGGCTGGCTTGCCACATTTTGGACAGGTTGTATTTACCCAATCGGTTGCACTTGCCAAGGCCGATGTTGCGCCACCATGAGGCTTGAAATCATCAAGATCTGGCAATATCACAGGTAACTGATCGTCAGGCACTGGAACGGCTCCATGAGTCTCACAATGAATAATTGGGATTGGAGCACCCCAATAACGTTGACGGCTAATTAGCCAATCACGCATTTTGTAAGTTGTTTTTGATCGCCCAGTTCCCTCTTGCTCCAGCCAAGCAACGATTTCTTCGCGAGCATCACTTGAAGACATGCCGTCAAATGAACCAGAATCTACTAATATACCTTCGCCTGTATATAAACCAATTTCAGTGTCGGATTCTGGTTTTTCAATAACTTTAATTATTGGTAGATTAAACTTTTCAGCAAAAGCAAAATCACGTTCGTCATGAGCTGGAACTGCCATAACGGCACCGGTACCATAGCCTGCCAACACATAATCAGCTACCCAAATTGGCAATTTTTCGCCATTTACAGGATTAATTGCATAGCTACCAGTAAACACACCAGTTTTATCGCGCGATTCGTTCATGCGCTCGATTTCTGATTTTCGAGCAGATTCTTGAATATATGATTCAACTGCATCTTTTGTATCGCTATTTACTAACTTTTTAACTAATTCATTTTCAGGCGCCAAGGCAACAAAAGTTGCGCCGAATAAAGTATCGGGGCGAGTCGTAAAGACTGTTATGATTTCATCGTGATTATCAATTTTAAACTCGACTTCGGCACCAACCGAACGACCAATCCAATTCTTTTGCATAGTTTTGACCATTGGCGTCCAATTCAAGTCATCAGTTGCCTCAAGCATTTCATCAGCATACTCCGTAATCTTGAAAAACCACTGCTTTAAATTCTTTTTTGTAACCTGATTACCACAACGCCAACATTTACCGCCTTCAACTTGTTCATTAGCAAGAACTGTCTGATCTGTTTCACACCACCACTGAGGGCTTTGTTTTTGATAAGCCAAACCATGCGCTAATAATTGATTAAAAATCCACTGCGTCCAACGATAATAGCTTGGGTCGGCTGTGCTGATTTCTTTGCTCCAGTCATAGCTATAACCGAGGCGTTTTAATTGACGCCTGAAATTAACCAAGGCTTCGTCATGAGCTTCGCGCGGTTTTTTACCAAGCTTGATAGCGTAATTTTCGACCGGCAAGCCAAAAGAATCCCAACCAATTGGATGATAAGCGTTATAGCCTTGTTGACGCTTGGCACGAACTTTAATATCGCTAAATTGAAAGGTTCTACCATGACCCGTATGGATTCCAGCACCGGTAATGCCCGGCAACATACTCATTGCATAATATTTTGGCTTGGTATGATCAGAAAAATCAACCTTATAAGTTCCATTTTGCTCCCAAACTTGCTGCCACTTTTTTTCGATTTCAATAGGATTATAACGCTTCATAATACTATTTAGTATATCAAACAATACCTCTGTTGTATCAATTAACTAAGCATTCTCTGAGAAAAAAGCTTTTTTCGTGGCCATCCACTCGGGTGATTGACGAACCAAAAGCTCCTCATCGCCAGTTGAATGTAAAACAATCTTAACGGCTTCTTCAAGAAAAACACCGCCCTGAGAACCTTTAAATAAAATTGCCCCGCCCTCTTCCATGACGCCGCGAACAAATGCACCAGCCTGAAGTGCAGTTTTGAAACTTTTTACCTGACAGCCACGCGCTCTGGCGGCTGGAGCTAAGAATTTTTCGGCGTCATCACCAACTGTTATAACCCAAGCTAATTGATTAGGGTCACATAACTTGCCCAGAACTTCATGCTCTATTTGAGAAGTCTCACCTAATTCATTCATATTACCTAAAACAGCAATTCGTTGAGGTACTGTCATTTGGTATAAAACGCGTAATGATGCTTCAGCCGCTAGCGGGCTTGAATTATATGTATCATCAATAACAATTGTATCGTCTGCACCACGCAGGACATTCATACGGCCCGACAACGGACGAACCTTGGCAAGCCCAGCCACAATCTCGGCAGAAGTCATGCCTAGCTTTATTGCAACCGTAGCAGCAGCGACCGCTGGCCTAATCATATGTTCTCCTAATACATGAATCTCTGCAGGAACGGGGTCTGACCATTCTGGAGCCACCAAAACGCCACTATAGCCACCGTCAGGAGTGTAATTATCGCTCATATAGTAATATTCAGCGCTAGCGCTTGTTCCATAAGTATCAAGATTAGAATTTGTTAAATATTTCGAATACGCGCCGTCAATATCGTCCCTGTTGATTATCGCCAATCTAGAAAAGTTAGCTGCCGCGAGTTCTTCTTTTGCGACAGTATCTATATTATAAAAATATTCCATATGCTCGGAAGAAACCGCAGTCACAACACCTATATATGGAACTAGATAAGTGCCGAATTGAGGGACTTGACCAATTCGATCAGTGCCTAATTCTTGAACGATAACATCGACATCAGGCGAAGATTTAATACGCTCTTTAGCAGCACGAAAAACCGCCATCCATGAGCTAATACTTTTTACGTTCTTTGGATAATCAATACCCAATATCGCCAGTGGCGCACTCATATTGGTATTGTGATTGCCCTCGTGCAACCGCACTCGAAATTTTTCAGACAACACTGTCGCAATCGCAACCTTGGTGCTAGTTTTGCCCACACTACCAGTAACTACAATTAATTTAATATCTGGATATTTTGCAAAATACTTTCTGACATATTTCTCGAGTTTTTTCTGTATATATTTTTTCATCATGCTTGTATTAAATTATAACAGACTATATTAACAAAAAAATAGCCACAACCAAACATATAGTAACTATGAATTAAGTTGTGGCTAAAATTGAGATTCTCTTAAGACTTGGCTTATATACCTATTTTGATATGAAGTCTCAGTCATTTCTACCATGCAGAAAAGTGATTTTCCTGAAAGTTCACAGCTATAAGGCACCTCTTTATGGATAAAGGCCCAATGTTTAAACCTTTTAGCAGTCTCCGCTAACTTTTTCATTGCAACATTGATGATTTTTTTATCAAGAGCTTCTATATAAATTAATTTCCATTCATTGAAGCTCTTTGCTTTCTTTGCCATATTACGGATAGCTCTAAATTTTAATTTCTCATCAATTCCTGCATTTGCATAGACAAACTTCCAATTCCGATAGCTATTGGCTGTCTTTGTCATTTTTTTAAACGCTAGCTCTTTTAGCTCAACATTGAAATACGCATTCTTAAATACGAATTTACAACATTCAAAGCTTTTAGTTAAGGCCAATATCCTATAGAGTATATCTCTTTCGGTATCACCACCAAACTCAGATTTATGAAAAAGATATTTCAGCTGATTAATATATCTTGCGATATACAACATCTCTTCAAACATTACTTCCTTGAATTCAGAGTCATAATCTGAATTCTCATAATATGACTTACAAAAAGCAAAATACTTTATTAGCTCTAATCTCTTTAATGTGCCCGTTGGCTGCTCTTTCAAGCCACTCACCTACCTTTACTTTAATTTTTGCGACTTTGAAAATCCCAATTGAATTTTATATGTACAACTCATTTTGACTCAATCAAGCATAAACACCTAAGAATATAATGAATTTATAGTTAGAATAACAAAAAACTCGCCCTAATACTAGGACGAGCTTGGTTTTCGCTGTTGCGCGCCCACCCGGGGCACATTTTTGTTTTTGGATGTGTTTGTTTTACCAGCGCAAAGGTTACCCCAATTGCGCACCAGCTATAACAATAGTATCGCCTATTTTATGCAATAACACAAGTATTATGGGCAGATTATAATGCTTGTACTAGTATTTATTACCAAACTATGCTTAAATAATAACGTTCAGAAGCACACGCGTATAAAGGCAAAAGGCGAGCGCTTACCCTTCAAGGTAAACTCTCTTCTTCGCAAAAATCGCAGAAGCGGTCGATCTGACGATATATTATGAATCAGATAAAGAAGAAAAGAGTACCTATAATATGGCACAACAAAATCTATTCATCGGTAGCCTAGCATATGCTACTACTGATGAGACACTAGCAGCACATTTCGCACAAATTGGCGAAGTTGAAAGCGCACGAGTAATCACTGACCGCGACAGCGGCCGTTCAAAAGGCTTCGGCTTTGTTGAATACAAAAATGAAGCAGATAACCAAAAAGCTGTTGATCAGCTTGATGGCAAAGAACTAGATGGCCGCGCAATCAGCGTTGGTCTAGCACGTCCAAAAGAAGATCGACCTCGTCGTGATTCTAATGGTGGTGGCGACCGCGGTGGTAGCAGCAACGGTGGTGGTTCATTCCGCCAACGTAGCTGGTAATTTTACCAACTTCGATCAAAATACCTCGCCCTTAAAACGGCGAGGTATTTTTATTCAATTAACGGTTATTTTTCGGGTTTTTCAAGATATTTATCTGGGGTCTGGCGATAATATCTAACCCATTTATCACCTTTGGCTAATTTAATAGTTTTAACAAAGACACATTCGCTAAAACCACCTTTTTTATCAAACTTATTTTGTTGAGTTATTTTTATATCAGCTTCATTTATATTACAGATTGCAGCTAAATCATCAAGTGCCTGTCGTACGTCAGCTATCTCGCCCTGTATGTCCTCAGGTTTATCAAAATCAATCTCTAACACCTCCTCGAGGACTTTCTTTACTAATTGGCGCTTATGTTCCTCCTTTGTAAGCTCTTTTATCTCTACTTCTTGCCCCAAGTGTTTATATTCATCAAGTAATTTGCTACGAACCAATTTATTAAATTCAAATGTTGGCATATTAAACTCCTAATAATTCTTTTAATTGATCTTCGTTAATGATTTTTATGCCGTATACCTGTGCTTTTTTAAGCTTACTTGCACCAACTTTTGCGCCAGCCACTAGATATGTGGTATCTTTGGCAATCACCGTCTGAAAGACGCCGCCTAATTTACGAATTTGTTCTGCCGCCTCTTCGCGCGACATTGTATCAAGCGTTCCGGTGACTACAAAATTTATACCAACCAATTTGCCAGACAATCTTACAAAATAAGGTTTTACGCCAAATTTAGTGAATTTACCAATTAAAATATCGTTATCTAGATCGGCAAACCAAGCGATAACACTTTCGGCTACAACTTCACCTATTCCATCGACAGCTCGCAATTGATCAATTGTTGCTTTTTGTAGCGAATCTATCGATTCAAAAGCCTTCGCCAAATCAAAAGCAGTTTGCGAGCCAACGTGACGAATACCAAGCCCGAAAATAAAGCGCGATAATTCTGGATTCCTAGAATTTTGGATTGCATAGATGAGTTTATGGGCAGAAATATCAGCAAAACGGTCCAATTTTACAACCTGGTCAAAGGTTAATGTAAAAATATCCGCAAGATCGTTAATTAATCCATTGTCGACCAGTGCAACGACGTTCTTTTCACCCAAAGTATCGATATCTAGCGCACCTTTGCTGGCAAAATGTTGAACTGCACGTTTTAGCATTATCGGCCCACTAAACCCTTTAGCCCGGTAAATGACTTCGCCTTCTGGTCGTTCAAATTCTAGATCTGGAAATTGCCTAACAAGCTCATTTTCAAAATTATATTTAACTGATTTTTTTGGACGAAGCTCTGTAACAACCGACTCAACCTGCGGAATAATATCACCAGCCTTAAAAATAATAACCGTGTCACCTATCCTAATATCCTTACGTTCAATCTCGTCAGCATTATGCAAACTGGCATGCTGAACGGTACTACCGGCAACAACTACAGGGTTTAAAACTGCCACTGGCGTAGCTGCCCCAGTCCGACCCAAACTAATTACAATATCACGAACAATCGTCGTTGCTTGCTCGGCTGCATATTTATAAGCAACCGCCGCTCTTGGCTGTTTGCCAACAATCCCCAGACTTACAAATTGAGCTCGATTATTAACTTTGACAACTAAGCCGTCTGTATTAAAAGGCAAGTCATTTCGCTTTTTATCCCATTTATCAATAAAGTGCATAACGTCATTTAGATTGTTAAAAACACTCGCCTGATTATTACGACTAACTCCTAATACACTTAATGATTCATAAGCAAACATATTGGTCGGCACTTCGTCTGGATTATCGCGCAACAGATCATAAGCCCTAAAATGAAGTGGACGCTCTGATACCAATCGTGGATCAAGTTGACGAATTGTACCAGCTGCAAGATTACGTGGATTTGCAAACTCTGGCTCGCCAGCAGCAATTCGTTTTTTATTTAGTTTCGCAAAGTCATTTTTTAAGATAACGATTTCACCACGTATTTCAGTCCGACCTGACAAAAACCGCTCAAAGCCCTTAGATTTTCGCAATTTTAATGGGATATTTTTAATTGTCCGTACATTTTCGGTCACATCTTCACCAACAAAGCTATCGCCGCGCGTAATTGCTTGGATAAAAACACCGTCCATGTAAACTAATGCACAGGCCAAGCCATCCATTTTAATATCTACAAAAAAATCATGCTCGCGGCCAGGTAATAGTTTGTCTATTCGCTTAACCCAAGCTTCAACTTCAGAACGATCAAATACATCATTCAAACTAAGCATACGCGAACTATGGGTAGCCTTTTCAAAACCGCCCGATAATTCACTACCAACTCGTTGAGTCGGACTATCGCTAGTAATTAATTCAGGATGCTCTGATTCAATCTTTTTTAGCTCGTTAAATAAACTGTCGTATACCGCATCGTCCACGGTTGGATTATCCAAAACGTGATATTCATAACTATAGGTCGCTAATAAATCGCGAAGTTCTTGGACGCGCTTTTCAGGCTGGTTCGGCATCATCCGCAACGACCTTTCGATATAACAAATAAACATAACCTGACGTCCAGATTACCGTTAATGCACTAAGCAGCAGCAACACAACTGGAATCGTAGGCACAAAGCTGATAGCTGGCAATAAGCCTTTAATCCAAGAATCAATCATTATTATCGGTATCATAATTAGCACCCAAATAATCATCTCAACCAGCGCCATCCACAACAAACGAGACAAAAGGCGCATTCGACGACCAACAACCATATCGCCAGCCGCTTTAATAGCTTGCATTGGATACATACCCGGCAATGTCACAATAACCAAGGCAAAAATTGTACTAGTAATAAGGTATAAAGACAAAGCCGCTAATAACGCAGCCACTATCCAAAATAACATTGCCTCTACACCACTAGCCAACAAACCAGTTGCTGAAGCCGCGCCGTAAGCTATTAATGCAAAAGCAAGAGGCAATAACTGAACTACTAATATCAACATAATTGCAAAAGTTGAGAGTATTGGCGCACCAGAACTATATAATCCGTCGCGCAACTTAACTTTATGACCAGCCAAAATATTACGCAAAAGCCAAACGCTAGTTAGCCATGCTAATAATGTAATTAACCCAGCATATATACGCTGAACATCGGTCAGACTTTCAGAAATTCCACCCGTAATTGTAGCCATAAATAATAGTCCAGATTGACCTAACCCGCCCCAAAATCCAACGAAAAAGTCACCGCCAGTAGATTTTAGCGTATCGGACAAAGTCGAATAGATATCTTGCGAAGCAATGCCGACCAACAATGTCGTCACGATCGCATAAACAAGTGCCGCTAATAAAAATATTTTGCGATTAGCCCAAAACGTTTTTTGGACATACTTAGTAAAAGCCCAATATCCAGGCAATTTTAATGAACGAGTATAGTCACGACGTCGAGTAAAGCGAAAGCTGCGATGAGGTCGACGCTTTAAATATAAGTTCACGCGTTTTTTAACAGCTAATAAACTTTTTCTTAATTTCATAATCTAAAACTTATCCGCGTTATTGCGCAATCTGGTGATACGATCATCTAATGGCGGATGTGTACTAAATAATCCGTTTACAAATCCGGGTTTTAGCGGGTTCGAAAAAAACAAATGCGCCGAAGCCGTATTTTGCTTTTTCATTGGTCGACCACTTTGTTTTAGTTTTTCCAAAGCAGAAATCATAGAGTCTGGATTGCGAGTTGTCAAAGAGCTAGTCGCATCAGCCAAATACTCGCGTTGACGACTAACAGCCATTTGAATTAGCGCCGCCATAATTGGGGCCAGAATAATAATCACGATGCCTATAACCATAGCTATTGGTGAGTTATCGTTGTCATTATCTCCGAATATAAACATACGAAAGACAACATCAGTCAATAAACCTATCGCACTTACTAGCCCAAAAGTTATCATACCCAAACGGATATCATAATTTTGGATGTGACCCATTTCGTGCGCCATAACCGCCTCTAATTCATTATCATCCATCAAATCAAGCAAGCCCGTGGTAGCAGCAACTATTGAGTGTCTAGGGTCTCGACCCGTAGCAAAAGCGTTTGGAGCAGGATCCTCAATAATATAGATTTTTGGAGTCTGCATACCTGTTGTAATTGCCAAATTCTCGACAATTCGATAAAAGCGTGGATTATCGCGCTTTTCTATCTGTTTGGCGCCTGTCATTGCAACACTTAACTTAGTAGCTATAAAATATTGCAGAATAGAGTAGATGACAGCGCCAGCTATTACAAAATAAGCAATACTCGAGTTGCCATACATAGTACTGACAACCCATCCAATGGCGCTAATAATACCAATGAACAAAGCCATAATCAGAATGGTATTGCGTTTATTGGTAGCAATCGCTTTATACATATATTTATTAAGCCTATTAGAATTTTACGTCGACTGGTTTTTCAGCAACTTTTTGCTCTGCCTCGTCAAGTTCGAAAAAGTCACGATTCTTAAAACCAAACATATTTGCAATTACGTTGCTTGGAAATGTCTGAATCTTGGTATTTAAATCACGTACACCACCGTTGTAAAAACGGCGAGATGCCTGAATTTTGTCTTCGGTATCAACAAGTTCTTGTTGTAGTTCGATGAAATTTTGGTTAGCTTTTAGGTCTGGGTAAGCTTCAGATACCGCAAAAAGGCTCTTTAAAGCGCCCTCAAACTGATTATCAGCCGCAGCTGTCTCTTTGACACCTTTTGCATTCAAAGCATTAGCACGAGCTTCTGTGACCGCCTGGAATACCCCTGATTCATGTGCAGCGTAACCTTTGACTGTCTCGACAAGATTAGGAATCAAATCTAAACGTCGTTTTAACTGAACTGTGATATCGCTCCAAGCTTCGTCCACGCGAACCCTCAAAGTTACTAATGAGTTGTATGCAATCCATAAAAAGATAGCCACCACTACTATAATTGCCAAAATAATCCAAAAAGCTGTCATTGTATCCCCCTTAAAAAGTTATGTATGTACGTCATTATTATAACAAACATATCCAACTAAAATAAGCCCTAGATAGGACTTATTTTAGTTGGTGCGCAGAGCGGGACTTGAACCCGCACGACCGTAAGGCCAAGAGATTTTAAGTCTCTCGTGTCTACCAAATTCCACCATCCGCGCATAAATTAAATTGTTAAAGATTTTGGAGGCACGTGTGGGAGTCGAACCCACTTAAAAGCTTTTGCAGAGCTCCACGTAACCGTTCCGTCAACGCGCCATTCCAAAATTAATTATAACAGACAAGATTAACTTCCCTATTACAAATTATACTAAAAATATCTTAATTTGACATTATTTCTAATAGTTTTGCTTTTGAGATTGCACCTACGTGCGATCCAATTATTTGACCGTCCTTATATGCCAAAAAGGTTGGCAAGCCGCTAACACCTAGTGACTGAACCATTTCCATCTCGACAGAAGCATCAAGTTTAATAATTTCAGCCCAATCTTTGGTCTCTTCGTCGATTAAATTCAAAACTGGTTCCATGCCACGACATGGAGAACACCATGGTGCCCAAACGTCCAATAAAACTACTTTTTTTGACGCCAAAACGTCTTGCGCAAATGCGTCTTTAGTTGTTGATTTCATACTCCCCCTCTTTCAATAATAATCATAACAATTAATATTGACATACGCAATATGTAGCGTCTATACTACGGACTAGACACAACATATAGTAATAGGAGAGGTTAAGATGAAAGAAACAGTCCAATTAATTGCGGACCCCAGTGAGGCCGACCGACTTATTGAATTACATAAAATTGGATGCGAAATTCCAGTAGTAGCAGAGTCTTTGCCAGAGCCAAAATTGAGTGAAAATGCTAGATATATTAGCGACACTCGCTACTCGCGACGAGATGCCGAAGGCAATCCTGTCGAAACTCCAAAAGATTTATTATGGCGTGTTGCTTACAACATTGCGACAGCTGACCGACTTTATGGAGCTGACAAAAAACAGCATCTTAGAACTGCAACTAAATTTTATAAATTAATGGCAAGCCGCCGTTTTTTGCCAAATACACCAACTTTGCTAAATACTGGTAAACCTAAGCAACAATTATCAGCCTGTTTTGTGTTACCAATCGAAGATAGCTTGGACGGAATCTTGCAAACAGCTGCCGATATGGCAAAAATTCACAAATCAGGTGGCGGAACCGGATTCTCATTCTCTCGCCTACGCCCAAAAAACGATAAACTATCTACATCTGGCGGCACTACGACTGGCCCAATCTCTTTTATGCAAATGTACAACGACATCACCTCTTCGGTTCGCCAAGGTGGCGTTAGGCGTGGAGCAAATATGGGTATCCTGCATTATAACCACCCAGATATTCTATTGTTCTCGATCTACAAACTTGATGAATTTTCACTAACAAACTTTAATATCTCGGTTACAACTGCTAAAGAATTTTTTGAACAAATCGAAATCGACAAACAATTGCTTGATGCAGATTACGAAAAAGGTTTTGACTGGGACACTTTGGTCGACGAAGCACGTGAAGCTCATCAAACTCGCGACATGGACCTAAAGCAAGTTCGACTAGACAACGTAGTAGCAAAACTTAGCGAATGGTGCAAAGAAGAGACGCCTGGGTATGGATACGGCTTGATCAATCCACGCAACAATGAAGAAGTTGGCCGATTAAACGCAAAGAAAGTTTTTGACATAATTACTCGCTTTGCATGGCAATATGGCGACCCAGGAATGATTTTTATCGATCGCATTAATAATTCACGAGCCAATCCAACACCACAACTTGGCCAAATCGAAGCAACTAACCCTTGTGGCGAACAACCATTACTGCCATACGATGCATGTACATTAGGCAGCATCAACTTGGCAGAGTTCGTTGACGGCAAAGATTTCGACTGGGATGCACTTCGCAAAGTCACTCACCAATCAACCCACTTCTTAGATAACGTTTTGGACATGAACGACTATCCGATCGACAAAGTTCGTGATATGGTTCACCAAATTCGCCGAATCGGCCTTGGCATTATGGGCTTTGCGGATTCACTGTTGGCTATGGGTATTGGATATAACACCGAAGAAGGCGTCGCAGTTGCTGAAAAGGTAATGAAATTTATACAGCACGAAGCAGACGTCGCCTCTGAGGAGCTTGCCGTAACTCGCGGTACATTCCCCGCCTACAAAGGTTCGATCTATGACAAGCCAGGCGAAATTAGCCCACGAAATGGCGCCAGGACAACTATTGCCCCAACTGGAACTATTGCCATGCTAGCGGACGCCTCAAGCGGCTGTGAACCACTTTTTGCCCTAACTTACGCAAAGAATACAATCGAAGGCAAACGAATGTTTCAAACAAGTCCATATTTTGTCGCTGCCTTGAAAAAAAGAGGTTTATACTCAGAAGAATTACTTGAAAAGATTCAGGCAAATAAAGGCTCGATTCAAAATATCGATTCGATTCCAGCCGATTTGAAAAAGACATTCGTAACAGCTGGTGATATTAGCCCGCAGTGGCACCTAAAAATTCAAGCTGCTTTTCAAAAATACGTCGATAACGCGATCTCAAAAACGATCAACTTCCCCAACGATGCAACCGTCGAAGATGTTCGAGAAGCATATTTAACCGCTCATGAAACTGGTTGCCGTGGCATTACGATCTATCGTGACGGAAGCCGTGATAAGCAAGTTCTTGAGACCAAAAAAGAATCTTCATACTACGACAAGCTGGCAGAAACTAAGGTAGAGAAAACTGAAGTCGAAGTCGAGATAGTACCAACCGCAGCGATACGGTTAAAGCATCGCCCAAATGTTCTAAATGGTAGGACGCACAAGATAATGACACCGTTAGGCGAAGCTTTTATATCAATTAACGAAGACCAAGACGGTAATATTTTTGAAGTATTCATAAATGTTGGCCGTGCCGGATCAGATATAACAGCCGACGCCGAAGCAATCGGAAGATTAATTTCATTAACTTTCCGTATTCCTTCTGAATATTCACCTAACCAAGTAGCTCAAAAAGTCATCACTCAATTGCGTGGTATTGGCGGTAGCAGCTCAACTGGATTTGGCGTTGATCGCGTTAGATCACTTGCGGATGCTGTTGCAAAAGTTATAGAGCAACATCAAGCAACAAGAGTTGTTATTGAAAAAGTGGATGAAGTTCAAAACGAAACAGCTCCACTTTGGATAGCTCCAAAAACAAATTCAGCCGCTGACATGTGCCCAGAATGTGGTTCAGCTAGCCTACGATTTATCGAAGGTTGCCAAAAGTGTGAACTTTGCGGATTTAGTAAGTGCTAAATTAAGCAAATAATATATAAAATATGCGGCCATAATGACCGCATATTTTTTATTTATTGATTCTACTAATAGTCAATGCCCTTGTTCGCAATTATCTTATCATCAAAATGATGTTTAACCTTTGTCATGTTCGTAACAATATCGGCTTTTTCTATAAGCGAATCGGGGAAATTACGGCCAGTTAAACATAGGCTAGTTTTTGGATGTTTTTTATCAATAAGGTTTTCAAGATCAGATACGGACAATAAGCCATCATAAACGGCATTATTAATCTCATCACAGACAACTAACTGATATTTACCGCTACTAGCCACTTTTAACGCAAAATCATAAGTTTTTTTGGCCTCTGCAATATGCGCCTGATCAGAATCGTCAGAGCTAACCTCGCCAGCATTAAAAAAGCCTAACCCGCCTTTATAGAAAGTTAATTTGTCACCGTAAATCGGCATAATCGATTGAATAAATTTATGCTCGCTAACTTCCCATGATTTAATAAATTGGATAAAAGCGACTTTCCAACTGGTACCAAGCGCCCTGATGACGAGACCAAGCCCAGCACTAGTTTTACCCTTGCCTTCGCCAGTATAAACAACAATTACGCTATCTTTTTTATGAAAATCATTGAATGCCATGTCTGTATTATACAGGTTTAGCTGCGGCTAGTCTTTTTAACGCCAAAACATATGCCGCTTCGCGCAAAGTCAATTGCGATTCACTAGAAATAGCCAAGACATCAGCCACGGCAGCCTTCATTTGGCCCTCTAACTTATTAAGCGCTTCTTCCTTAGTCCAGTTCTCTTTGTGACGGTTTTGGTACCATTCATAATAGCTAACAGCCACACCACCAGAATTTGCCAATACATCAGGGATGATTGTAGTATTTTTAGCAATTAAAATCTTCTCGGCTTCTGGCGTCATTGGTCCATTGGCAAGTTCTAAAATAATCTTGGCATCGATAGAATCAGCATTGTCCTTAGTGATTACCATCTCGAGTGCAGCTGGCGCCAAAATATCAACTTGGATATTAAAGACATCATTGACTGATTTAATTTCACATTCAATATTTAGCTTCTCGACAGCTTTTGCTAAGCTACCAGTTTCGGCCTTGGCATCCACTAACGCCAAGATGTCAGTAAAGCCGGATTCAGAATAAATAGTATTTTTTGAATCAGACAATGCAACGACTTTAATACCGTTTTTAATCATCAAGTCTGCCGCATAAGTACCAACGTTACCAAATCCTTGAATCGCAGCCGTAAGACCAGCTGGTTCAAGTTTCATATGTTCAAGTACGCCGAGGAGTGCATACACGCCACCGTAACCAGTAGCTTCAGTTCGGCCCTGAGAACCACCATCGGCCAACGTTTTGCCAGTTACAACTGCGTTGTCGCCATATTCATCAGCAATCCAGCCCATAATTTCGCCCGTCGTATTAACATCAGGTGCCGGTACGTCTTTGTCGGGTCCAATAAATTCAGCAAGTTCACGAGTGAACGCCCGAGTTAATCGTTCAATCTCGGGCTTTGATAATGTCTTTGGATCAACTGCAATTCCACCCTTGCCACCACCAAAAGGAACATCAATAACGGCATTTTTAATGGTCATCCACATACTAAGCGCCTTGACCTCATCCTCAGAAACCTGTGAATGATAACGCAAGCCACCCTTGTATGGGCCGCGCCAGTTATTATGTTGCAATCGATAAGCTTTAAAAGTTTTAGTACTGCCGTCGTCCATTATCAGTGGTAGCTCTACTTCGATTTTGCGATCGTGAGTTAATAAAATATCTATCAGTTTAGGGTCAATTTTGGCCTTTTCTCCGACTTGCTTTAACATTTGCTGCGCATTTTGCCATGGATTCATAATTTACCCTACTTTATTTAAGATTTATAAGACATTGTTAGTTAAAAGCATACATCTGGACTGTATTTTATTGTCCCAAATGTAATTTAGCTACTTACTTTATTATAGCAAAAACCAAACCTAAAATGGCCTAAAACTAAACGTAAAATTTAAAACGCTTTGCAGCTTCAGTCCAATTTGCAACTTGCCACCAAGCGTCAATTTAACTCAATAACGACACTATTTCTGGCAAAGCTTCGATATATTTATTAGGATTTGATTTCATATCAGCTGAGAGCTGGTTTTTGGGAATCCAAGCAATTTGCTCGACTTCTTCTTTTTGAAAAATGAATGATTCAATCGGTTGGTCTATTGTGGCAACATACCATTGCACAAAATATTTACATGGAGTAGTTATAAATTGCTTTGGGCCTTTTGTGATTAGAACATTTTTAATACCCAATTCTTCCTCAGCTTCACGAATTACCGTTTCTTCATAAGTATCATCTCCGTCAACAGTACCACCAACAGCTTCCGCCCATTTACCTGGATCTACTTTTTTGTCCATTTTGCGTTGAGCGAGCAAAATATCTCCGCTGCTGTTTGTAACCCATAACGACGCAGTACGAAATATGTCGACATCATAATTTAAATCATTTCTTTCTTTACTGCCTATTATTTCATCTCGTTCATTTACTATTGGGATAATCATGATTTTATTATATACCAGATTATATTTCTTTTAGCACATCTTTCAAGCTGTTTATTTTATAATCTGCACCGTCAATCCTACTATGATCACGGTTTGGCCTCATATAATAATATGCCGTTCCGCCTCTAACTAATTTCAAGTCAAGATCCTTTTGAGAATCACCAATTGTTATTATCTGATCATATTCCTTATTAATCAGAAAATCACCAAAAGCATCATTTTTATTACTTTTTTTCTGATGAGCGTTGATTCCAATTAGTCTATCGTCATTAAAATACTTTCTTAAACCGACTCGTTCCACAAACCATGCTAAATCAAGCAGATTGGTATTTGAAATCAAAAGTTGATCGTGCCCTGCTTCCTTGATCGTTTTTAGTACATGATCTGCGTGATCGTTAGGCTTCAAATACTTATGGACTGTTTCTCGGTTTTTTCGTTGGTAGTCAAGACAGTCTGCCTGTAGTCGTAGATGTTCTTCATGAGACAACTCGGGCAATAGATACTCAAAATATTCATACCATTTTAAACCACTCAGTTGATTAGCTTCCGAAAGACTAAACTGTTTTGAATGGCCACTATCTTTTAACACTATATTAGATAAATATAGAACATCAAGATCATTATCTTTTTCTAAAACACCGTGAAAATCCCATACAAACAATTTCATCTAACTATAATAGCAAAAAAATAAGATGAGATGACCATAAATAAATAAATTTAGTAAAAAATTTCAGTCTATCACTAAAAAACACTAATCTAAATAATTTCTGATATTCTGCACATCTCGTTCATAAAACTTTTCCCATACGTCTTAATGTTTTTATACAATCTGCAGGTTAGATACACTTGTTGGTTGACACACAGCGATAACTGCTCCATTAATTAAAGATGTAATATTAGATCCTGTTTTATCAATTAAATTAATTGAATTACCATTATTTATTGACACAACACATAAAGATGTTATTGAATCATTCAATGCCAGATAGTATATCTGACCAAAAACATAGTTAGGTATAGTTACTGATATAACATTATTAACTACAGAAGCGGAATAAATCATAGCGCTTACAGAAGGCATTCGATCAGGTATACCTTCGTTAAATAAAGATACATACTCTGTTGTTCCATATACTGCTATGTTTCCATATTGATGATTTGTAAAACTATTTCCCATAAGATAGATGTTACCAGCATCCCAAGCAGTAAAACCTTGCCAAGCACCAGGATTTACGTTGTCAGCGTTAGTAACAATGTTATTAAGTAACCATACATCAGTTTGGTAACAAGTCTTTATGTTTGAGCCATGAGTTAGTTGAGCATTATCTTCAAATTGATTTCCTATAAGCCAATTCCAGCCTCCACCTTCTGAATATACACCGTTATCTGAATTAAAACAGAATACATTGTTAGAAATAGTTACTCTTGCTGACATATACAAATGAATACCACATTTCTTATTAGAAAGGATATTGCATCCAGATATAATATGTCCATTTGCACCACTTATACCCTCATAGGTAGTACAGATTCCATGCTCATTATTATATTCAAACTCACTATTAGTGATTATTAGTCCCCCAACACCATCAATACGAAGTCCTGATTTACCGTTAGAATATACGAATGACTGATTTACATGCACTTCGTCTGTATATAAATAGTTAGTTGGATTTTCAGGATCAAATCCCCCTTTTACGCTAATTCCATATTCAGGGGCATCGTGTATTTCCATACCTTCTATGCAAGCATAAGCACTATTGTCTGTGAGCACGATACAACTCCCAATAGTATTATTTGATTTATTTCCATCAATCCTAAAATGAGTAAAAATTGATCTATCGCACCAAGTACAATAAATAAGATCTTTATTAGAACCATTTTTTAGTTTTATTATAGAACCCCAACCATCACCATAGATATATGCTCTTGCTTTCCTAGTAAGTCTTAGACCAGAAACAATATATGTTCCGGTAGGAATATACATTGCTCCTCCGTCACTAGCCATCGAATCGAAAGCTGCTTGCATAGCTATAGTATCATCTGTAGTTCCGTCACCTTTAGCACCAAATGATTTTACTGACGTTGTCATATCCGACAATTGCCCCTGAACTGAACTAGTCAATCCCTTAACATAAGATAACTCAGTCAGTGATGGATAGGTTGCAACTGGTAATGACTGTAGTTTCTTGTTAGCATCAGTAGCTACTAATTGAGAAGCAGTTAAGGTAGCTTGGATAGGTTGACCATTGATTAATGTCTGTGGGGTTGCTTGATCAAGATGTAAGACATCAGAGATATTAGGGATGTTTGGTTTATCAGTTAGATCGCCATAGGCACCAGATGTAGCTACTGGGGCAAGGTCAGCTGTGTTAGCCTTACCTGCCAGATCAGTTTGAAGATTGACTATTTTAGTTTGAGGGATGTTACTAGTCAGTGAGGCAGGAGTAACTACATTGTTTTTAATTGATCCATCAGCATTATGAGATTGACTAAGATAATCATTAAGGACTATACCCCAAGTTCCAACATCTTTACCTGGTTCAGGTAGTCTTGCCATGATTAGATTATCCTCCTTATGATGTTTTATGCTGAAAAAGCATAAATTCAATTACTATGATAATATATTAGCATAAATGGTATTGGTTGTTGGGGAAATGTGGAAGTTTTGGTTATCTAATACCCAAATTATACTTAATTCAGTTTTTTTATTTGTGTTTTGCTTTTGGATGTAGAATAAGATAATTCTGATTCGGATTCTTTAATTTCGTGATATTATCCTTTATCGACTCTCTATATTATTGCTTATGATACAGTTTAAGCAATTTTCGGTAATATTTGTGGGGCTAACTTCGTTATAACCATTGAAAGTGTTTCCCGAAACGATCATATTTTCTGTATAATCAACGTTAACACAAAATCTTTGTTTCTCTGCATTTGAATTTATCATTCTATTATTAACAATTTGAATTAAATCACTTTTATTATCCGAATCATACCCACTGATATTAATTAAATCGTACATGCCTGAATCGCTTCTACTACAACCTCGTATTAGATTGTCATTAAAAGAAAAAGATTTATAACTTGTTGCATACCCTGGTTTTTCTAGGAATATGGCATGTTTTTGAGCATTTTCTATAACATTTTGACTAAAACTCATAGCCTCACATCCTCCACCAAGATATATGTTATACTCTGGGCTACCGTCTAAATGATTACCAATAAATCTACATGAACCACCTTCAATCCTCATATTTGCTTTTGTAGAACCCACATTATTATAACAAAACCAAGAATCAGTAGTTCGCCATCCCCATAAAATCGCTTCTCCTTCGCTATCCTCAAATCCACAATTAACTATTTTGTTTAAAAATCCCATAGAATCGGAAACATCACTATCCCAATTAAGTAGCAGTGCAGACTTTTTAATGTTTTTAGTTGTCACTCTTTCTAATGTGGAGTTGGTCATACATAAATGTAACGCACTACCTCCGTTTGTATAACTGTTACCTGCTTTGTTCCCGTCTATTACAAAATCACGCAATATACCATTACACATAATGGTATCGCTTTCTATGGCGTTTATATCTTCTCTGACTTTAAAAACTGTACTATTCCCAGAACCTGCAAGTATAATATTTGATCTCGGACGAATGGGTTGGTGCAAATTGATCGTACCATCTAATAATAAAACCTTTCCCCCGTTAGTTAACGCATCATCCATTATATTATTTATCATTTCGGCATCATAATCGTCTCCATTTAATACTATCGTAGCACTGCTTTTTCGTAGCGAATCGTATGGAGCAACGGTTAGCAATCCCCCTTTGCAAAAAGCGTTGACATAACTCACGTTTTCAGCCAATTGCCCCTGAACTGAACTAGTCAATCCCTTAACATAAGATAACTCAGTCAGTGATGGATAGGTTGCAACTGGTAATGACTGTAGTTTCTTGTTAGCAT